>Ga0302187_10000014_pt1 | contig 191984 bp, 169 predicted proteins | sample II_Bog_E1_3_FD_202120 | JGI IMG/M metagenome (GOLD analysis project Ga0302187, IMG submission 202120) | Peat permafrost microbial communities from Stordalen Mire near Abisko, Sweden - II_Bog_E1_3 | ecosystem: Environmental > Terrestrial > Soil > Wetlands > Peat | place: Sweden: Abisko...
TCTTCCAGGTTCCGTTCACCCACACTGGCGTGCGTGCCACGTATGCGCCCACCAGCACCGTGACCCTGTACGGCGGCCTCAACAACGGCTGGGACCAGCAACTGGACCAGAACAAGGACAAGACCGCTGAACTGGGTCTGGCCTGGGCACCGAACGCCAACTTCACCTGGGCCACGCAGGCTTACTACGGCCCGGAAGATGCAATCAACCAGGCTTCCGGCACGCTGCAGACCGAAAGCGAACGCGCCCTGATTGACACCGTGCTCACCTGGAAGGCCACCAGCGCCATGACCCTGATCCTGAATGCCGACTACGGCAGCCAGCAGAAGGCCAGCGTGACCACGCCGGGCGACGATGCCAACTGGTCCGCCGTGGTGGGTTACCTGAACTACCAGTGGTCTGACAAGTGGCGTACCTCGTTCCGCGCTGAAACCTTCAGCGACAGCGACGGCTACAAGCTGGGCCTGAGCGAGTTCGGCAATCCGGCGGTGGTGAGCAAGACCGTCAGTGAAGCCACCTTCACCGTTGGTTACGCCCCGGACCCCAGCTTCGAGCTGCGCGGCGAAGTCCGTGACGACAAGGCTGACAAGAAGGACTTCGAGAAGTTTGATGGCACCACCGCCACTGACACCGCTGTGACACTGGCTGTCGAAGGCCTCTACAAGTTCTGATCTGATACACCGGGCCAGGGATGGCCATTGTAGTCCCGACGGGGCGGCACACTGTGCCGCCCCGTTTTTTATGGTGGGCCAGCCAGATAGCGACAACCTGGGGAGTCCATCCGGAGGAAAGGTTTTTTTGTGCGGAACGAGCCAGCCTGCCGGCTTAGCCGGCCAGCAGGCTGCTGAAAGAGAGGTAGGGCAGAGGCTGGCCCATGCCGACAGTACTGCCTGCCTCGATCAGTGCAAGGCCATCGGCCCAGACCGCCGACGAGAGCACACCGCTACTCTGGTTTTCGTGCTTTTCAAGAATGGGTCCATGCGGCCCGGCCACGAGGCGCACACGCAGGTATTCGCGCCGGTCCTGCGCCTTGGTCATGGCAAAGCCTGACGCCACCGGAACGGGTACGGGCTGCACCACCAACTGCCCCTGTGCGCGCAGCAAAAAGGGCCGCGCCACCAGCAGGAAGGTGACCCAGACCGACTGCGGATTGCCCGGCAGGCCAATAAACGGCACCCCCCCTACATGGCCAAAGGCCAGCGGCTTGCCGGGCTTGATGGCTACCTTCCACAGATCAATCTTGCCCAGCGACTCAACTGCCGGCTTGACGTGATCCTCTTCGCCCACCGACACGCCACCACTGCTGATGATCGCGTCGGCGCCAGCCTTCAGGGCCTTCTGCAAAGCCGCCTTGGTGGCTTCCAGCTTGTCCGGCACCATACCCAAGTCAAGCACGTCGAAGCCGTACTGCTGCAGCAGGGCCATGATGGTGTAGCGGTTGGAGTTGTAGATCTTGCCCGGCGGCAGCGGCTGACCGGGGTCGGCCAGCTCATCACCCGTGGACAACAGGGCCACGGTGAGGCGTTTGTATACCGCCACATCGCCCTCGCCCACCGCTGCCATCAGGCCGAGATGGGCCGGCCCCAGGCGCTGGCCGGTGCCGAGCAGGAAGCTGCCCTTGGCGATGTCCTGCCCCGCCGGCCGGATGTTCTGGCCAGGCCCGGCGGGTCGCACAAAGCTCACGCGGTCGCCGTCAAACGTGCAGTGCTCCTGCATGAGCACGCTGTCGGCCCCCGCCGGCAGCTCGGCGCCGGTAAAGATGCGCGCCACGCTGCCCGGCAGCAGGGGGCGGGGCACGGTGCCCGCCGGCAAGCGCTGGCTGATATAGAGCGTGGTACTGCCCTTGGCATTGGCATCGGCATAATTGAAAGCGATACCATCCATGGCGCTATTGGGGCGCGGCGGCACCGGCACACCGGCATGGATGTCCTCGGCCAGCACACGACCCAGCAACTCCTTGAGCGGAGCAATTTCGATGGCAGGCTTTTTTTCCGCCGCGATGCCCAGCAGGCGGGCAATCACCTCGTCCACGCCCAGCAGGCCGGGTGGATAACAGATCGTGTTCATCCGCGCGACTCGCAGGCCTCGGCCTGTTTCAGGTGCTGTACAAAGTTGCAGGGACGATGGCGGTTATCCAGCTGCTCACGGATGATTTTTTCCCAGGCCGTGCGGCAGGCGTTGGTGGAGCCAGGCACACAAAAAATGATGGTGTTGTTGGCAAGCCCCGCCAGGGCGCGTGACTGCAGGGTACTGCTGCCGATTTCCGCCAGCGAGTGATACCGAAACACCTCGCCAAAACCGTCAACCTGCTTGTCAAACAATATGCCCACCGCCTCGGGCGTGCTGTCGCGCCCGGAAAAGCCGGTGCCGCCGGTAATGAGTACCGCCTGCACGCCGGGGTCGGCCACCCAGCGCGAGATCACGGCGCGAATCTGGTAGATATCGTCCTTGCAGATGAACTTCTCAGCCAGCGTATGACCTTCGGCGCGCAGCGCTTCCGCCAGATATTGACCGGATGTATCGCTGACCTCGGTCCGCGTATCGGACACGGTCAGCACGGCGATAGTAACGGCCACGAAGGGCTTGTCCTTACTCATGGATGTCTCTTTTACAAACGCTCTTGTTATTATTCTGCATAATAATCGTTTTCTTTAAACGACTTGCTTCATCATAGACACCTATGCAGACAAATGCATTCTAACCGGCCGGTTTTTCGCGTTGATCACCCTCCCGTCATGTTCATAAAGCGTACAATCTGTGGTGCTTCCGTCAAATTAAAATAGTGACGCTCCGGTTTCATCGGCAGCGCCGCCAGGATGGCCGCCTGCAGGCGCTCGCTGTCGCCGGGATACTGGCGCAGTACCGCACGCAAGTCAGCCGAGTGCTCATTGCCCAGGCACAACAGCAGACGCCCCTCGACAGTCAGCCGCACCCGGTTACAACTGGCGCAGAAATTATGGCTGTGGGGAGAAATCACGCCCACCCGCACCGGACTGTCGGCCATGCGGTAATAACGCGAAGGCCCGCCGGTCTGCTCCAGGCTGGGCACGAGGGCGTAGTGCTCGCCAATGATGTCCAGGATCTCGTCACTGGACACATAACTGAGCGCGCGGTCGTGCTCGTGTATTACGCCCAGAGGCATTTCTTCGATAAAGGACAGGTCGAGGTGTTCCGCGCGGGCAAAGCGCAGGAGGTCGAGCACCTCGTCGTCATTGCGACCACGCAGGATCACGCTATTGAGCTTGATATGGCGAAAGCCGGCCTGCTGTGCAGCCCGGATGCCGGCCAGGACATCGGCAAGCTTGCCGGTACGGGTAATCTGGTGAAAACGCTCGGGATGCAGGCTGTCAAGGCTGATATTGATGCGGCTGAGGCCCACGGCCATGAGTGGCGCGGCAAACTGCCTCAGGTGGGAGCCATTGGTGGTCAGGCTCAACTCTTTCAAACCCGGCAGGGCCGCAAGTTTTTCCACCAGCCACAGCAGGTTGCTGCGCACCAGCGGCTCGCCCCCTGTCAGGCGTATCTTGCTGACACCCAGTGCCACGAAGGCCTGCGCCACCGTGTATAGCTCTTCGAGTGAGAGAACCTGTGCGCGCGGGAGGAACTGCATATCCTCCGCCATGCAATAAACGCAGCGGAAGTCACAGCGATCCGTCACCGAAAGGCGCAGATAGCTAATCTCACGGCCAAAGCCGTCTACGAGGGAATTCATGCATCCATTGTGGCCGCTGGCACCCTTACTGGCAAGCGTGGTGACGGTAGCCATGTCCCGCAAGTTGGGGGAGTAACAGAGGCTGGCGCGGTTTGCCCACGCCCGGCTGAAGGCAATAAATACAAATATAAATCAATAACTTGAAAATACTCCATCAGAGAAAGGCTCAGTGCCCTGCCCCACCCGCCTGCTCCAGCCGCTTGGCCGCCAGCCAGAGCTGCTCCATTTCATCGAGACTGGCGTCGGCAAACCCGCGCCGGGCGGCCTTCAGGCTGTCTTCAATGTGATTGAAGCGGCGGATGAACTTGATATTGCTGCGCTTCAAGGCCTGCTCGGCATCCAGATCGAGGTGCCGGGCCAGGTTGACCACGCAGAACAGGATGTCGCCCAGTTCATCCTCCACCGCCGTGCGCGGGTGCTGTTCGGCGATGGCCTCCTCCACTTCCTCGATCTCCTCACGCAGTTTGGCCAGCACTGCGCGCGGGTCGTGCCAGTCAAAGCCGACCTTTGAGGCCTTCTTTTGCAGTTTTTCTGCCCGCGCCAGCGCCGGCATGCCCGCACTCACGCTATCCAGAAGGTGCTCGGCCACCTCGCCCCGCTCGGCCTTTTCCTGCGCCTTGATGGCCTCCCAGTTGTCCGAGACCTGCTGCACCGCAATGATGTCGCGCTCGCCGTCGAGGCGCCCACCAGGGAATACATGCGGGTGCCGGCGTATCAGCTTGGCATTGATGCCCGCCGCTACGTCCTCAATGGTAAACAGGCCACCGTCTTTCGCCATCTGGCTGTGGAACACCACCTGCAAAAGCAGGTCGCCCAACTCTTCTTGCAGATTGCGGTAGTCACGGCGGGCGATGGCGTCGGCCACCTCGTGCGCCTCCTCCACGGTATAGGGTGCGATGGTGTCGAAACTCTGCTCAATATCCCAGGGGCAACCCCGCTCGGGGTCGCGCAGGCGGGCCATGATGGCAAGCAACTGGTCAAAGGCGGCGGACATGGGGGGTTCCTGTAGCGGGGATATGCAAAGGCAATGGTAGAGAATTCATCCGATGCTGGCCACGGTCAGTTGCGCATGGGCATCGCTGACGCCACAGTTGCAGCCCGCACCGCAGGTATGGCAATCCACCGACAGCAGCTATGGACAATATCCTACAGACCATGGCCTGATCAGGCCCTACTCTACACACATCACGATGCGGCACAAGGATTGGCAGGAAGCCCCCAGTGCCCAAGGATTGCAAGGATTGCCGTGATACCCAAGCCCGCCCAGTGCGGGCTTTTTTTGTTCCCCAGGGATGGGGAACATGCCGACAGCGCCGGGAGCGCTGTCGGCGCGGAAGGGTGGTGCTGGCCACCGGCCTCGCCAGCAAGGCATACGTCTGTAGTGCCGGGAACACTACGGACGCAGAAGTGTGTGCTGGCCATTACATTGACATGCGCAGAGCCCGCTCCGGACGGGGTCCGGGGTGGGCTCTGCGTTACTACAACGTGGCAAACACAGGCCTTGCCCTCAAAGCCCCGCCGTCTCCACAATCGCACCCAGGCCCGTAATGAATACCATGTTCCCGTTCGGCAGCAGGGTCAGGTCACTGGGGTTCGACAGTGCCGGCATCGTGCCGCTCAGCGAATTGCCCACCTCGCCCGCCACACCGAACATCGTGCTCACCGTAGCGGGCGTGCCCACTGTGCCGCTGGGGGTGATCTTGCGGATGGTGCTGTTGCCGGTGTCGGCCACGTACACATTGCCGCTGCTATCCACCGCCACTGACCAGGGGTCGTTGAATAGCGCCGTTGTCAGGGCATTGCCGTCGCTGCTGCCGGTCTGACCGACGCTGCCGGCGATGGTGCTCACCACGCCACCGCTGATCTCGCGGATGGTGTTGTTGCCCGAGTCGGCCACATAAATATTGCCACTGCTGTCCAGGGTCAGGCCGGAGGGGAAGTTGAAGCGTGCCGCCGCGACCGCACCGTCGGTGCTGCCAGCCACGCCAGCGCTGCCGGCAAGGGTGCTCACCGTACCCGACGGGGTGATGGCGCGGATGGTGCTGCTCAGCTCATCCGCCACGTAGACTGTGCCATTGCTCGCCACCGCCAGGCTCGACGGGCCGTTGAAGGTACCCACGCCCAGGATGCCATCGACGGCGCCCGCCGTGCCGGCAACCCCCGCCAGCGTGCTCACCTGACCGCTCGAGCTAATCTTGCGGATAAGGTCATTGCCCGTGTCGGCCACGTACACATTGCCGCTGCTGTCCACCGCCACGTCATCGGGATTGTTGAAGCTGGCCGTCGCCGCCGCGCCGTTGCCGCTGCCGACGCTGCCGCTGCCGGCAAAGACGCTGACCACGCCGGCCGGGGTGATCTTGCGGATCACGTTGTTGCTGGTATCGGCCACATACACATTGCCGCTCTTGTCCGTCGCCACGCCATAGGGCGTATTGAAGGTGGCCGCTACACCGCTGCCGCCATTGCTGATACCCAGCACGCTGGCGCTGCCGGCGATGGTGCTCGACACACCCACCGGGGTAATCTGGCGGATGGTGTCATTGTCCGTGTCGGCCACCAGCACATTGCCGCTGCCGTCCAGCGCCAGCCCCATGGGGCCGTTGAACTGCACCGCCGCGCCGGTGCCATCGGCGCTGCCGGTAACGCCGCCCGTGCCGGCGAGCGTAGTCACCGTGCTGGCCGACAGGTTCAGCACGCGTACATCGTTATTGTCCTGGTCCACCACATAGACGTTGCCGGCGCTGCTCACCGCAATGCCGGAGGGCGCGCTGAAGAGCGCCACGGTCAGGGCATCGCCATTGACGTCGCCCGTGCTGCCGGGAGTACCGGCCAGCGTGGTCGTTATCCCGGGCGAGGCACCCGTGGTCACCATGCGGATCACGTCGTTGCCGGTGTCGGCCACATACACATTGCCGCTGCTGTCCACCGCCACACCCTGCGGCAGGTCAAACTGCGCCACCGGGCCGGTATCGTCGTCCCAGCCCGAGTTGCCGGCCATGCCCGCCAGCGTGCTGACCACACCACCAGAGACAATCTCGCGGATAGTGCTGTTCTGTGTGTCAGCCACGAACACATTGCCGCTGCCATCCACCGCCACACCCTGCGGGCCATTGAACGACGCGCCGGAGCCGGTGCCGTCGCTGCCACCCGACGTGGTGCTGCCGGCCAGCGTGCTCACCATGCCCGTGGAGGAAATCTCGCGTATCATGTTATTGCCGGTGTCGGCCACGTACACATTGAGGTTCTTGTCCACCGCCACGCCCGTGGGGTTGTTGAAGCTCGCCGCCGTGCCCTGGCCATTATTGCTGCCCGCAACCCCGACCGTGCCGGCCAGCGTGCTCACCTCGCCGCCCGCCGTAATCAGGCGGATGACATTGTTGGCGCTGTCGGCCACATAACGGTTGCCATTCTTGTCCACCGCCACCGCCGAGGGCGTGTCAAACGCCGCTGCCGCGCCGGTGCCATTCACATTGCCTGCCCCGCCCAGCACGCCCGCCAGCAAGCCCAGGCCCGGCGCCACCGTCACGGTCGAGGTGGCCTGCGCCGTCTGGCTGTAGGGGTCGGTTACTGTCAGCGTCACCGTGAAGGTGCCGGCCGTGGTGTAGATATGGCTGGTGCCGGTGTTCGTGGTAGCGGTCGTGGTGGCGCTGCCGTCGCCAAAGTTCCAGGCATAGCTCAGCGGGCTGCTGCCGCTGGCGGTGGCGGTAAACGTGTCAGTCACGTTCAGCGCCGGGTTCAGCTGGCCCGGTGTGATCGACAGGGCCGAGGGGGCCGGCGGATCGTTCACGGTCAGGCCAAAGCTCGCCGGGCTCGACACCGTGCCCACGCTGTCGGTCACTGTCAGCGTCACGGTATAGGGGCCGGACTTGGCCCAGGTGTGGCTGGGGCTGGCGCCTGTGCCGGTGCTGTTGTCGCCAAAATTCCAGGCATAGGTATACGCGCCGATGCCGCCGCTGGCCGTGCTGCCCAGGGTTTCCGCCTGCGCCACCAAGGCGTTGAGCGGGCTGGCGCCGGTAATGCTGGCAAACACCGCCGGGTTGGTAATGGCGATGCTGGCGCTGGCATTGCCAGTATCGCCCGCCGCGTCGGTCACCACCAGGGTCACCGGGTAGCTGCCGCTGGCGGTATAGGTATGGCTGGGGCTCGCGCCCGTGCCCGTGCTGCCGTCGCCAAAGGTCCAGGCATAGCTCAGGGTGCCCTGGCCGGTAGCCGAGCTGCTGAAGGTCATCGCCTTGTTGGTGGTGCCCGTGTTGGCCGACGTAATATGCGCCGTCGGCGCGTTCGAGGCCACGCTCACCGTGCCGCTGGCCTGCGCCGTATGGCCGAGGGAGTCGGTCACGGTCAGGCCGACCGTGTCGGTGCCCGTCGCCGCGTAGGCATGGCTTACCGAGCTGCCGGTGCCCGTGCTGCCATCGCCAAAGGTCCAGGCATAGCTCAGCGCGCCCGTGCCGCTGCCCACACCGACAAAGCTCACCGTCTGGCCCACGTCCGGGCTGGACTTGCTGATGCTGCTGATCTGCGCCGTGGGCACCGCCACCACCGTCACGCCGTTGCTGGCCGTCGCCGTCACGTTCTCGCTGTCGGTCACCGTCAGCGTCACCGTGTAGCTGCCGGCGGTGCTATAGGTATGCGTGGGGCTCGCGCCCGTGCCGGCCGGGCTGCCATCGCCAAAGCTCCAGCTATACGTCACCGCCCCCAGGCCGCTGCCCGTGCCGGTAAACGTCACCAGCTGCCCCGCCAGCGGCGTGGCCGGCGCAATGCTGCCAATGCTCGCCGCCACCGGCGCCTTCGATACCACCACCGTGGCCGAGGCCTGCGCTGTCGCCCCGGTCGAGTCGGTGACGGTCACCGTCACCGTGTAGCTGCCGTGGTCATAGGTATGGTTGACGCTCGCGCCCGTGCCGGCCACGCTGTTGTCGCCAAAGTTCCAGGCATAGCTCAGCCCGGTACCCGAACCCGAGGCCGTAAACGCCACCACCTGACCCGCCACCGGCGTCTGCGGATTCACCGCCGTAATGCTCACGCTCGGCCCTACCGCCGCCGTCGCCCCCGCCGAGCTGCTACCCCCTCCCCCGCCGCCACCACAGGCCGCCAGAAAAAGGGTAAAAAAAGCGATAAGGAGATGGTGCACAGCAAGGGGATGTTTCACGGCAATACCTGTCAGGAGTCAGCAAGGACAAACCGGCAGGATTTACACACAGAGTTGTGACAGGCAGATTACTTGCCAGGTCGGAGCGACGGGGGGATACATTCCGGGCAAAGCTTGTACCCGCAGGGCGGGCGCAAGCCGCCGTGATGCCCGGCAGCCGGGCAACGCACCACGGCTACGGCGCAGACACCCGACCGCCCCAAGCTTGCAAAATGATTCTGGACCAGTCTCAGGCCTTTGCGGACCGGGTGCTCGGGTAGGGCTCGATCAAGGCAATGGCGCCAGTCTCCAGCAGGGACTTGAGGTTGGAGATGACCTTAGGCCAGCCGCCCGACACCGCCTCCAGCAATTTCGAGGGTTCGCACTCGATGCTGTGGGTGATCGTAAGCTTGACCGCCACGCCATCAGGCTCCAGCTCCATCGTACAGAGCGAATCGCCCTCGGCCTTGAGTTCCGGCCTGTTCTGGTGCTGCCAGCGTATCACCAGACGTCGGGGTGGCAGCGCCTCGACAATCTCGCCCGCGTCATACACTTGACCCTCGCCAGACACCAGCTTCCACGGCGACCCCGCTGTCCACCCGCTTTCGGCGTGCATGCCGAACCAGTACTGCGTCATGAATGCTGCATCGGTCAGCGCCAGCCACAGCTTTTCCGGCGTGGTGCGAATGTAGCTCACATAAACAAAGCTTGATTTAGCCATGATCTTTCTCCAGTCGTTGTTTCAGTTCGTCAAGCGCCTTCAGGCGTGGCTCTTCAAACTTGGCAATCCAGCGCCGGTAAATTTCCTGTAGTGGAACCGGATTCAGGAAATGCAGCTTTTCGCGGCCACGCCGCAGCGTCGCCACCAGATTCGCAGCCACCAGCAAATCCAGGTGCTGCGTCACCCCTTGCCGCGTCATGTCCAGATGCTCGCACAACTCGTTGAGCGTACGGCCGTCATGCGCGTGCAGCAGGTCCAGCAGCTTGCGCCGGCCGGGATCGGCCAGCGCCTTGAACAGCAGATCGGTATCATCACGTTCCTGCATACCGCCTCAGGCAAGTAATTACTTGCCTTAATAATAGGCAGGTTATTACTTGCCTGTCAAGCATTGGCAGATGGGGAACTGCTTCAAGGGAATGGGGTAGAAACCGTAGGGTGGGCTAGCCGCAACTCGGCGGCCAGACGCGCTCCCGGCACGCTACGGCACATACCTGCGGAAGGTACGCACGTTCCTTTTGGAGTCAACCTCGGGTTCTGGATGGCGCGGCAGGGGGTTCTTTCATGGCAGGTGTGGGATTTTGGCTCCCCGCAGCGGGGTAGAGCCAATGTGGGATTTTCGCTCCCTCGCCTGGCGCGCTCCCGGCGCGTCATGCGTCACCCCCGTCCTGGGGGCGAAAAAAAGGGCCCACTCAGTGGGCCCAATACAGGGGTACTACCATGTTGTCCGGGTCACGTAACAACGTCACACCCGAACACCTCATGATAGTGGCACACGCCCCGCCGATACACTGTAGCGAGGCTGTACGAACGTTGTAAGCGCCCCGTTAGTCATTAAACCAGTTTTGTATCAATGCTTATGTCGCCGCTCAGCACCCGGTGTATGGGACACTTGTTGGCAATCTCCAGCAGCCGCGTGCGCTGCTCGTCATCCAGCGGGCCCAGCAGGTGCACTTCGCGGTGCAGCGTATAAAACCCCGGCGTTTCCTCATGGCGGATGCGCACATCGGCGTTTTCCAGCGGCCAGCCCTTGCGCTCCGCATACAGCTTCAGCGTCAGCGCCGTGCAGGCTCCCAGTGCCGCGTCGAGCAGGGCATGAGGGTTCGGCCCCAGGTCATCGCCGTTTTCCGCCAGCGACCCGTCCGCCAGTAACATGTGCCCGTCAATCTCCACGCTCTGGGCAATACGCCCCACCGCCGCCTTGTGCACGAAAATATTCATGATGCCTGCCTTGTTGTGGAATCGTCAGGGTTGGACTGCCCAAAGCTTGGCCCTGGCCAGAGGCGGGAGCAAGCCCCTGAACTGCAAATTTTGTCGCAGAAGCGTTTGATAAGCGTGCTGGACCGCCGGATGAACCATGCCCGCGCAACCAGCCACGACCACTCATTGCACTCCGCTGCGGCCACCCGTAGGGCGGACCCCCGAAGGGTTTCCGCCGAATGAGCAGTAAGGGAGCATTGCGGCGAGAGTGAGCCTGGCCATGTGGCGGAAACGCTGCGCGGTTCCGCCCTACGCCAAACACCCCCTCAATGAAACAGCTTCTTGTGAAAGCTCAACACGCCGTGCTCCTCCTCCACCAGAATGGTGTCGCCGCCCACGAAATCCCCCGCCAGCAGCTTCTGCGCCAGCGGATTTTCAATGGCGGTCTGTATCGCCCGCTTCAGCGGCCTGGCCCCGTACACCGGGTCATAGCCCGCCGCGATCAGGCGCAGCATGGCGTTTTCGCTCATTTCAAAGCGCAGGTCGCGCTCGGCCAGCCGCCCGCGCAGGCGCTCCAGCTGGATTTCGGCGATGCCGCGAATCTGCCCTTCCTGCAAGGCATGGAACACCACCACCTCGTCGATACGGTTGATGAACTCGGGCCGGAAATGCCCCTCCACCACTTCCATCACCGCCAGCTTCATTTCGTCGTAGCGGTCCTCGCGTGACAAAGACTGTATCACCTCCGAGCCCAGGTTCGACGTCATCACCACCACTGTGTTGCGGAAATCCACGGTGCGGCCCTGGCCATCGGTCAGGCGACCGTCTTCCAGCACCTGCAGCAGAATATTGAACACATCCGGGTGCGCCTTTTCCACCTCGTCGAGCAGGATCACCGAATAGGGCCGGCGCCGTACCGCCTCGGTCAGGTAGCCGCCTTCCTCGTAACCCACATAACCCGGCGGGGCACCAACCAGACGCGACACCGAATGCTTTTCCATGAATTCCGACATATCGATGCGCACCATGGAGTCTTCCGTATCAAACAGGAAAGTCGCCAGCGCCTTGCACAATTCGGTCTTGCCCACGCCCGTGGGGCCGAGGAAGAGGAAGGAGCCATTGGGCCGGTTCGGGTCCGAAAGCCCTGCCCGCGAGCGGCGTACTGCGTTCGCCACCGCCACTACTGCTTCGTGCTGGCCCACCACGCGCCGGTGCAGCGCGTCTTCCATGCGCAGCAGTTTCTCGCGCTCGCCCTCCATCATCCGGCTCACCGGAATCCCGGTGGCCTTCGACACCACCTCGGCAATTTCCTCCTCGGTCACGCGGTTACGCAGCAGCTGGTGCTCTGCCGTGTTGTCGCTCTGCTGGGCCCGCTTCAGCTGCTTTTCCAGCTCGGGAATCACCGCGTATTGCAGGCGCGACATTTTTTCAAGATCGCCCTGCCGGCGCGCCGCTTCAAAATCGATACGGGCTTTTTCCAGCTCTTCCTTCGCCGTCTGCTCACCCTTCAGGCTGGCCTTTTCCGAGGTCCAGATTTCCTCCAGATCGGCATATTCCCGCTCCAGCCGGTCAATATCGTCGTGCAGCTTTTGCAGGCGCGTCTTGCTCGCCGCATCGTCCTCGTGCTTCAGCGCCTCGCGTTCCATTTTGAGCTGGATCAGGCGACGGTCGAGCCGGTCCATTTCCTCCGGCTTCGAGTCCATTTCCATGCGAATGCGCGAGGCCGCCTCGTCGATCAGGTCAATCGCCTTGTCCGGCAGCTTGCGGTCGGTAATATAGCGGTGCGACATCCTGGCCGCCGCGATAATCGCCGGGTCGGTAATATCCACACCATGGTGCACCTCATAGCGCTCTTTCAGGCCACGCAGGATCGCGATGGTGTCTTCCACCGTCGGCTCGTCTACCAGCACGCGCTGGAAACGCCGTTCCAGGGCCGCGTCTTTTTCAATATATTGCCGGTACTCGTCGAGCGTGGTCGCACCCACGCAGTGCAATTCCCCGCGAGACAGCGCCGGCTTCAGCATATTGCCGGCGTCCATCGCTCCCTCCGCCTTGCCCGCGCCCACCATGGTGTGGATTTCGTCGATAAACAGGATGATATTGCCCTCCTGCTTGGCGAGGTCGCTCAGCACTGCCTTCAGGCGTTCTTCAAACTCACCGCGAAACTTCGCCCCGGCGATCAGCGCGCCCATATCCAGCGACAGCACCTTTTTATGCTTCAACCCCTCCGGCACTTCGCCATTGACGATACGCTGCGCCAGCCCCTCGACGATGGCCGTTTTGCCCACGCCCGGCTCGCCGATCAGCACCGGATTATTTTTCGTGCGCCGCTGCAAGACCTGGATGGTGCGGCGGATTTCATCGTCGCGCCCTATCACCGGGTCCAGCTTGCCCGCTGCCGCGCGCTCGGTCAGGTCTATCGTGTACTTCGCCAGCGCCTGCCGGTGTTCTTCCGCATTCGCATCATTCACTTTTTCACCACCGCGCAAGTCGTCGAGGACCGCCAGGAATTTCTTTTTCTCCAGCCCCGCCTTTTTCAGCAGGCGCCCGCTTTCCGTGTCGGCCTCCAGCATGGCCAGCAGCGCCATTTCGCTGGCGATGAACTGGTCGCCGTGCTGCTGCGCCAGCTTGTCGGCCATATTCAGCACCCGGCTCAATTCATGGCCCAGTTGCACATTGCCATCCGGGCTCTGCACCACCGGCAGCCGCTCCAGCAGCGGCCACAGCCCCTGCTGCACGCTACCCACATTCACCCCGGCCTGTGCCAGCAGCGCGGCCACACCACCCTCCTGCTCCAGCAGCGCGTGCAGCAGGTGCGGCGTTTCAATCACCGAATTGTCGCGGCCCACCGCCAGCGACTGCGCAGCCGACAGCGCCTGCTGCAATTTCGCGGTCATACGGTCCATACGCATGGTATTACCCTCAGAATTCGTAGTACTCGGAAAAAATGCCCTGAATAGTTGCGTGCGCCGGGGAATGCCGAGCTTTCTACCCAGCCGCAGCTCTTCCCAATAAATTGGGCTGTCGACAATGAATTCAAGCAGAGAATACCGGGAAGCACCTTGACGCCCATCAAGAGCGGTGCCTGCGCTGCGAGGCCGGGGTGGTGGCATCAGCCGAAAGGCGCACAGTGTGCCCACGTATGTAGGCTATGCGCCCCGAATCCACGAAATATATTTATTCATTACAAATCAATCACTTACTTAATCATGACCCCGACCAGCATGGCTCCCGCGCCAAGCGCGCCCAAGGGACGCGCCCGGGTTCGCAGGCCTTTACCCTAGGGCGCACTCAGGAACGCCAACACAGCCGCAATAACCTCTTCAGGCTTTTCCTCGTGCGGCAACACCTTGCAAGCGGCTATTTCCACCAGGCCCCGACCGTTGGCAAACTGGCCGGCCATCTGGCGCGCCAGGCCTATCGGAAAGATGGGGTCGTCAGCGCCCCAGATCAGCAAGACCTGCTGCTGCATTTCACGGTGGCGGCGCTCCATGGAATCCACAATGCTCCAGTCTATGCCGTTCAGGTAATGCAGGGCGCCTTCGGTGCGTGTGGCGGAATTGATCAGAGGCAGCACAAACTGCTCGTGGAATTCGCCGTCAATCAGATCCATATTGCCAAAGCAGCCGCCGAACAGCATGCCACTGCGCCGCAGTACCCGTGGCCTGAGCATTTGCCTGAAGCTCCAGCCGGAGCCGGGCAAGCGGGTGAGGAACTGGAACTCCTGTATCCAGGGCGGGCGGTGGCCCGGCATTTCGGTGTTGATCAGCGCCATGCGGCGCAGGCGCTGCGCGTCGATCCCGGCCAGGCAGCGCGTGACCGTGGCGCCGGTATCATGCGCCAGCACATCGTATTGCTTCAGGCCAAGGTGTTCGACCAGCTGTTGCAGGCGGCGGGCATGGTCTTCGAAACCAAAGCAGGTTTGCGCCTGCCACACGGTTTCGCCCAGCCCGGCAAGGTCGGGCACGTAGCAGGTGTAGTGCCGCGAAAGGCCGGCGATCACGTGGCGCCACCCAAAGCCGTGGAAGGGAAAGCCGTGCACCAGCAGCAGGGCCGGGCCCTGGCCAACGCTTCGCCAGGCCAGTTTGGCGTCACCGGTATCGAGGAACTGCAATGGCGCCTTCAGGAAGCTGGCGCCGTTGGCGCTCAGGCTGCTGCTGGCCTTGGGTTGTATGGCTGTTGCGTGCGCTGTGTTCATGGGCCGGCTCCTGATTGCATCCACTGGAGCAGCCATTGTGCGCAGTTGGCCGCCACTGAACAATTACGTCGGAGGTAATAGAGCGATGCACGGGAGCGGCGCATAATGCCCGCATGATCAGCCCAGCTGCCTCACCCATCGCGCTTGCCGACAAGACCACTCACCCCGGCTTTGGCACGCTGCTGCGCCAGTGGCGGGTATTGCGCAGCCTGAGCCAGCTGGAGCTGGCCTTGCTCACCGACATTTCGCAACGGCACCTGAGTTTTCTGGAATCGGGCCGCTCCCGCCCCAGCCGCGAGATGGTGCTGGCACTGGGCAATGCCCTGGATGTGCCCCTGCGCGAGCGCAACACGCTGCTGACCGCCGCCGGCTTTGCGCCCGTGTACGAACAGCGGCCGCTGCGCGAGCCCGACATGGTGCCGGTGCTGCAAGCCTTGCAGCTGACCCTGGCCCACCATGAGCCCTTTCCCGCCATTGTGGCGGATCATGCGTGGAATCTGGTGATGGAAAACCGGGCGGCGCAGGCGCTCTACGGTCTGCTGGGTGATCCGCAGGAGTTCTGGCGACGCAGCTGTGGTGATGGCCCCCGCAACGTCATGCGGGCCCTGTTTCACCCGCAGGGCATGCGACCCTTTGTGCTGAACTGGGATCAGGTAGGCCGGACCCTGCTGCGGCGGCTATGTCACGAGGCCGCCACGCAGCCGCTGAATTCGGCGCTGCGCCAGCTGGTTGACGACATCATGAACTACCCCGGCACCCCCGCCCAATGGCGCAGCGCGGCCCCCTGGCCGCTGGCGGAGCCTGTGCTGTCCATCGAGATGGGCATGGGCGGCATGAGCATCAAGCTGTTTTCCATGATTGCCCACTTTGGCACGCCGCAGGATGTGACGGTGGACGAGCTGCTGCTGGAGACTTTCTTTCCGGCTGATGCGGCTACCGAGGCTTTCTTGCGCGGGTTGGCAGGTGTTGCGCCCTGACTCTGCTCATTGTTCGGGGTAAACGCCGGGCCCAAACCGAGTCCTCTGGGCTCCAGAACAAGACACCTAAGCGGTGAGCGTAGAGGCCCGGTATTCACCATGTGCCCCGTCATCATGTTTTGCCGGGGCCGCTATTTCTTTCCGCAGCTCGCGGAGCCCGCCATGGCCCAGGCAGCGCGCGAAGTCATGCAGGGACAATGGCCAGCGCAACCCGCCATCGTTGCCCTGATCGCAAGCTGTGTTTGCGGTACCCGCCCACGCTCACCAGCCCGCCACCCGCGCCAGGCGCCCGTCCACCCACTCCAGCGCAAAAAGCCCCTGCTTGTCCCCCGGCAGACCGGCAAAGCCGCTGGCCTCATCCTCCACCAGCAAAGGGCTGAACAAGCGCCCCCCCGCGGCACGCAGGCTGTCCAGCGAATACACGTGCACCTCCTTGTCGCCCAGGCGGAATACCGGGCCCGCGCCCTGGTCAAAGCCCCACAGATCCACGCCGCCGACAAACACCACCGACTCCGGCGGCAGGGTTGCCGCCAGTGGCAGCAGGGCATCGTGCACCGTGTTCAGCACCGCCGCCCGATTGATCAGCATATTGCTGCCATCGGCCAGGGTGGCCTCCTGCATGCCCTCGGCATAGACCTGCCGCCCCTGCCCCACCGAAAACACCAGCGCCACCGCACACACCGCAACCACCAGCACAGCCCCCGGCAGCTCCTTTTCCAGCAGACGGGCCGCCCCCCACTTCGCCACACACAGGATCAGGCAGATATACGCCGGCAAGGAATACGTCGCGTAATAGCGGTAAGCATGGTGGGCAAAAAAAATCACCGGCAGCAGCCCCACCAGCAACCAGCCAAGCAGGAAAAACAGCTGGCGGCTGTGCTTGCCCACCTTCCTCTCGGTGCCCGTCAAAACGACAGCCAGCAACAGGGCCAGCACCGACAAATGCGAGCCGAGATACCAGAACTGGTAAAACGACTGCGACATCCACTTCAGGTAGAGGCCAGTATTATCCAGCACCCCATCCACCGCAAACCGGTACGGCCCCGCTCCAGCAACAACAGGCTGCGACAGCTGCCAAGCCTTGATGGCAGCAATAGACCCCATCAGCAGGGAAAACCAGGCCACCCCGCGCCAGCGTGCCCGCAAAAAAGCCATCCAGCCTGCGGGATGGTCGGCCAGCAGTAACTCGTACCACAACAAAATGAGCGGCAAGACAATAACGGATTCCTTGAACAAACAACCCGCAAAGCAGACAAGCCCACTCCAGGCTACTTTCCGCTCAATATACAGCTGCATCGAAAGCAAAAAGCACAACGCCCCGCCCAGGTCATAAATGCCCACCACCCAGGCCAGCGTGTCGAGATGAATGGCTATCGCCGCCGCATAAATCAGCGCGGTACACGCCGCGATGACCCGGTCACGCGTCAGCGAAAAAACAATCCGGCCAACAAGCCAGGCATTGGCCGCATGAATCGCCAGCGCCGCCAGATGAAAACACCAGACCCGATCACCAAAGAGCGCATACATCGCCAGCAAACAGGCTTTGGCCAAGGGCCGGTAAAATATCGCCTTGCCCACGCTGAAAAATGACAGGAGCACTACAGGCTGCGCCACCTGATCTTGCTGAAACAGCCGTAAAAGACTGAAATCATCCTGGAGAAATGGCAGCCGCAGGGTCGGCCAGAAAACAAGGCCAACCACGACCACCAAGGCAAGCGCCAGCATAAGGGTCTGCGTTTCGGCGCCCCTTTTATTCTTCATGATTTTCCAGCTCGCAGACAGCATCAGGGCCGGCTTGGCCGGCCCTGGACTCATGCCGACATGGAACAGGGGAGCAACGCCCCCGCCAAGCCGGACTCAACAGCCTGTATCAATAGTGGCCGCCATCATCATGATGGTCGCCACCGCCACCCTCGTGATAGCCACCGCCATGGTCGCCACCACGGTCACCACCGTAACCACCACCACGGCAGCCGCCCCACCACATGCCACAGCAACCCGACAAGCTGATGCAGACCGCCAGCAGCAGAATAATACTCATGATTTTTTTCATCACAACTCACCTCATACACACGGGCCAGACGCCCACATAAAGACAGCCGATATCATAGCGACTGATTCAATAATAGCAGAAGCTCACCCTCGCCAACGCCCGAAGCACAAGACTGCAACAGGTCAAGGGTATTGCTTCACACCGTAGGTCTGGTGTAATCCGCCGGGAATTGGCGGATTACACCAGACCCGGCAACTTGACGGCACTACGCCACATGATGCATCAGGAAATGCTTTCCGAGCAAAAACAGAAACATCCCCACAAACAAGGTCAGCAACAACACCGCCATACCCAGCAAGGCGATTCCCGTCGTGCGCCAGTTTGACTCCATGCAGTATTCTGCAGACGCCGCGATATCATCTCTTTTAAGCTGCTTGTCCTGCACAAAGCGTTGGGCTGCTACCGCCATCCCGACGGAAACACCAACGCCACCAAAGCCTTTTGGCAACATGAAAATTACCGTATATAGCACCACCGTCACGCCAAGACCCATCAGCGCATATTTCTTCGCATCATCAGGCTTGCCCAACGCCAGAAAATTGCAATACACCATATAAATACCCGGCAGCGCACTCCCCAACCAACAGGCCCAGCCAACCTGCCCCGGCGTGTACAGCTTGCGCTTGCCATCGGCCGCCGCTCTTACGCCGGGAATATACATCACCTCACTTTGTGGCGGGATATAAGGGTTTTCCATAAATGATTCCGTTTTCCGGTTTTATATAGCTGCAATTTTTGTGGCGCCTGCCCCTTACTGCATCCGGAGGCAAGCCATAAAATCAGGGTTTGCAGGGCCGCTTGCCGCGCTCCAGGCGCGGCACTACCGATATCCGTGCCGGGTAGGCCGTCCAGCTGAGGATATGCGCTATTCGTGAATCACGAATGACGCCAACCTGACGCAAACCCTCACCGGCTGCAATTCACTACCCAAGCCACACCACACTCCCCATTCGCCCCGTCCTCCCCTCGCGCCGGTACGAAAAAAACCGCTCTCCATCTGTCACCGTGCAAAAATCCCCGCCATACACCCCGGCCACACCCGCCGCCAGCAAACGCAGGCGCGCCAGCAAATAAATATCCGCCATGAATTTTCCCGGCAAGCCGGGCCGGAAGGCCGCCTCTGCCACCGCGTCATGCGCCACAAAGGCCGCCCGCACCTCCGGCCCCACCTCGAAGGCGCCTGGCCCTATTGCCGGCCCCAGCCAGCAGAGCACATCGGCCACATCGGCAAAGCTTGCCAGCGTCGCCTCCAGCACTCCCGCGCATAACCCGCGCCAGCCGGCGTGCGCCGTCGCCACCCGCGTACCGGCGCGGTCGCAAAACAGCACCGGCAGGCAATCCGCAGTCATGACCACGCAGGGGATGCCCGCCAGCGCCGTCGTCACCCCATCGGCATCGGGCAAAAAGCCATGGCGCTGCACCGGGTCAGCCGCTGCCTCCACGACCGTCACGCCGTGTACCTGATTCAGCCACTGCGGCTCGCCACAGGCCGCGATGTCCTGCAAACCCCGCCACAGCAAGGAGCGGTTCTGTGTCACCGCCGCCGACACGTCGCCCACGTGTGTGCCAAGATTGAGGCTGCCATAGGGCGGCAGGCTTACGCCGCCCACCCGCGTGCTCACAGCGGCGTGCACGCGCGCTGGCGCCGGCCAGTCGGGAATGATCAGGGGCAATGCCTCGGTCATTGCTTCGCCCCCCCAAGCCGCTCCGCCACCGGCAGCTCCGCAAACACAATCCCCGCCCGCTCCAGCCTCGGAATCAGCGCCTCGCCCATGGCCGCCGCCGGGGTAATCACTCCTGCCGCTTTCGGCAGGCCACGGTCCAGCGCCAGGCAGAGCGCTGCCTCGGCCAGCATCTTCGCGCTGTCGCCATAGCCTGGGTCGCCGCCCGTCACCACCGTCTGTACGCTGACCTCCTCGGCCTCGGCAATAAAGTTAAGGCGAAACCAGCCCTTCGCGCGGGCATCAGCACCCGGCCCTTCGCCTGCCGGCTTCTGTTTCAGCAGCCAGCGCCGCGTCGGCCCGAACTGCGCCAGCGTAAACACCCCGCCGATGGCCGCCGCCCCCGCCGCGATGGGCCAGAGCTTGCGGCTGAGAAAGTAATGCTGGTAAGCAAAGAGCCGGCCATAGTCGCTGCCGCGCAGGCGCGCCGAGTGCCGCACCACCTCCGGGTCTATGGTGGGCACCCGCACCGCCCAGCGCTGCCAGCGTGGCTCGCGCCGCAGCGGCGGCGCCAGGCTGGCCAGCGTAGGTAGCGGCTGGCTGCGCAGCAGGGCCAGCGGCCGGCTCATGGCTCCCACCGCCGACTGCCAGGTACCACCCGACATCCCCCCGCCCGCCTCCACCCCGCCCTGCACCCGCACCTTCGCCCCCGCCCAGCCCGCCTCGCCCAGGCGCTGGCGCAGCAGGTTGACGGTGTAGAGCACGCCAATATCCGGGGGAATGCTTTCAAAGCCACAGCTGTTGACGATGCGTGCGCCGTGGTAACGCGCCGTTTCGTCCCAGCGCTTGCGCATGCGCCACACAAACTGCGGCTCGCCGCACAGGTCCACGTAATGCGTGCCCGACTCGGCACAGGCCTGCACCAGCGCGGCGCCCAGCTGCGCGTAGGGCCCCACCGTGGTAATCACCACTGTCGTCGCCACCGCCATTTCCGCCAGCGCCGTGGCGTCGTCCACCTCGGCCACCAGCAGTACCGGCGGCGTCACGCCGTCAATGGCGGCCAGCCGCGCCTGCACCGCCGCCAGCTTGTCGCGGTTACGCCCGGCAATCGCCCAGCGCAGGGGCTCGCGCCGCGAGGCCAGTGCGAGGTAATCCGCCACCAGCCCCCCGGTAAACCCGGTGGCACCAAACAGCACGATATCGTAGGTACGGTTCATGAATTACCCCTAAAGACAAATACCCTTTACCACGCCAACTCCCCATACAAGCTCAAGCCGAACCTGCGCGCCTCGGCCGGGTCAACCCGGTCAGCCTGCCAGCGCAGCCCGCAGGTTTTATACCCCGCCTCTACGATCAGCGAGCGTGTCTGCGGCTCCAGCCGCAGTTCCTCATGCCCGCCGCCCTGCTGATGCCCCAGCCCGGCCGAGGCAAACGTCACCAGAGGATTACCCAGGATATCCCCCGCAGCATACCAGTGCGGACTCAAATCATAGTGCAGGCTGGCGTGCTCCTGGCGCGGCAGCGTTTGCCGGTAGCGGCGGTCAATCTGCAGCTGACCGGTGGCGTCATACTCGCTCACCGAGCACTGGCAGCTCAGGTCATAGCGTGTGGCAGGCACGTCTTTCCAGTAAACATACCCCAGCGCATTACGCACACTCAGGCTGGCGTGGGTACGCGCGCTGAAATCGCCCTTCAGGTCAACATCAAGGCCATACCCATCACCCTCCGGGGCCGGTGGAAACCAGTCCAGGTCCTGCTCGTGCAGGGCCGGGTGCGAGTAGCGGTAATCAATATCCGCCTCCAGTGATGCTATGCTGTCGGGCTTGAAATCGGGCCCGCTGAACTGCGCCGCGCCGTCCAGCGTGCCCACCGTCAGTTGCGTGCCTTTCAGCAGGTTGACCGCCGCCCTCAGCCGCCAGTCACCCGCCTCACGCAGCTGGAATTCATGGGCAAACTGCATGCCCCGCGTTTCCACATGGTTGACATCGATAGACAGGCTTTGCAACTGCTGCGGCATGGGCGTCAACCGGTTCTTGTACTCATAATAAATGGCCGCCGTCTGCGGCGAAAAATCCAGCAGGTAATCATAGCGCCACACGTAGCCGACACTGTTGCTGCCCAGGCGCAGGCCGCTTTCCACATCGGCATCGGCAAAGGCCGTATCGCCACCGTGCAGGCTGCCATGCCAGCCGGTAATAAAGGCCTTGATGGCGATGGGCGCCGCATAGCTGTCTGCATCGGCCATGAAATAAATGCCGTCGTCAGCACGACCCGGCAAGGCCAGCAGCGACAAGGCAATAAAACAGAACAGCCGTTTGGTCATCGAAGCATTCCACTCGGGGCCTGTGCGGGATTCTTTCTCCCTCCGTAGTGGCCACCCTGTCACTGGAGGGCATGAAAAAGGCGGCCATGAAGGCCGCCCAATTCCTCTCGCTTTGCGCCTTACAACGCCATCAGACTATTATCACTAAACCGCGCCACATATACCCCGCCGATCACGAAGATCTGGCCCTGCACGCTGCCATTGACCAACAGTTGCAAGGTCTTGCTGCCCGAGACGATGCTGGCGTCCACCAAGGCCCCGCTGCTGTCGCTCAGTACCAGCGCCGGGAGCGACCCCGCCGTAATGGAAGGCGCCTGCAACGTCAGCGTCGGCTGCGAATCCACGGTAAAGGTCACCGTGGCATTGCCGCCATTAAAGCTGGTCTTGCTGCCCATGATCTTCAAGTTCACGGTGTGCACAGTGGTGCCCACCGTCACCTGCGCCTGCACCTGCGCGCTGATCGTGCCAACGGCGTAGTAGTTGGCACTCTGCACATAGGTATTGTCCGACGTGCCCAGCGTGCCGTTAAGCGCCACCCCCTGGCTAGCGAAAGAGGGCAGCACACCGTAGTAAATGCCCTGGCTGGTCAGGTTGACATCAAACGGATTGGCCTCGGTAGACGACGTGCTGCCCAGATCAAGGTCGGTCAGCGCCACCGGCAACGTAGTGGCCGTGGTGCAACCCATGAACCAGCTGCCCCCGTTCGAGTTCGTGGCCATCACCGCATTTTCGCTATTGCAATAAATGCTACTGGTGCTCGGCACCAGCGACAGCGTGATGCCCGCCGCCGGCTGCTGCGACCAGAACCAGTCGGCGCTGGCATTGACCGCCGGATTGAGCGACAGGGTGGCGGTATCGTGGCTGGCCGCATAGGCATACACGAACAGGTTGTTCACCACGTGGCCGCTATCCGGCGATACCAGCGTCTGGCTGGTCAGCGGTGGCGTCCCTTCGATCGAGGCAGTGGCGGTCACAGTCGCAAAATCGCCGTTCAGGCCGGTGATCTGGCCATTCAGGCTCAGCGTTTTTGGCGCAAGGAAATAGCGCGTGTTCACGCTGGTGGTATCGGCCGTCTGGAAAGCACCCTTGCCCGCCGTAATGCCGAAGCCACCGGTAAATACCGCCTGATACGTCGTGCTGCCACCGGAACTGATGCCCGCCGCCCGCACGATCGTATTGAGATTGATCGCCACCGTATCGGGCAGTTCCTGCTCCACCGTCGCCGTGCTCTGGTTGCTGGCCGCCAGCGCCGCAAGCGTGACCGGGCTGGTCGCCGTATAGGTCAGCGTCACCGTGCCACCGCCACTGCTGGCGCTGTTGTCAAGCTGCGTGGTGGCACCGGTAATGGTGCCCCCCGCCAGCACATTCACCACATAAGACGACGCCACCGTGTTGGCACTGGGAAAATTGACGGCCATATTGGCCACGGTAAACGTCACCGGGCTGCCCACGGCCACGCCACCGCTCAACAGCTGCACCGCCATCGAGCCGTTGAAGGTTGCCACGCCTGTGGCCGGATTGACCACCACCGCCACATCGTCATTCGGCGTTACCGAGAAATTCGCACCGGAAAACCGCGTGCCGACATAGCTGGCCACATCGGTATTGCTGTAGGTCGTGGTCGCTGTGCCGCTGCCTTGCGCCGCTGTCGAAGCCACGTTCACCAGATAACCGGTCACCACCTCCGTAGCGTCAGCCAGTTCCACCACCTCCTGCGAGCCCGCCGTGTCGTGCTGGAGCAGATTGGTCACCGGCTGATAGGCCGCCGTCACCGCGCTCACATTGCTGGTGCTGCCCAGCCCGAGCACTTCCTGCAACACATTGTGTGCGTCGCTCACAAAGGTCTTGGCCTTGGTCAGGTCGCTTGCGGTCGTGTCCGTCGGCGGCGCGACAGTGGTCAGCGAGTTGGCCGCCGCATTATTGGTCACGGTGAGCGCCTGCTCCGCATTGACTGCCACCTGGCTGTCCAGCGTCTGCGCCAGCTGGGTGCTGTTCGCTACCGTGGTCGCCGCCGCCAGCACATCGGCCAGATTGGTGCCCGCCGTACCGCCATGGGTCTTCAGCTCACCATTGTTGGCAATGATCGCATTGGACAGCGTGGTGATCGTCGCCATCACATTGGCCGGGCTGCCGGCCAGCTGGGCGATGGCCGCATCCAGCAGCGAGTAATACTGCTCGTTGTCGTTCGGCGTCAGGGTGCTGGCGGTAATGTCGAGTGGGGTCGTCGCGTTCAGGTCGGTCAGGTTGAAGAGCGCCTGGATTTGCGCCTGCGCCGTACTGATATTGGCGGCGCTGCCCCCCAGCGACAGGGCATACAAGGCTGCCAGGTGCGTAAAGGGCGTAATGGCTGTCACTACCGTGCCGCTGGCCTGGGCCACCAGCGTATCCAGGATCAGGCCGGCCGGCGGCGTAAAGTCGGCGCCAAAGGCCGTAGTGTTGCCAGCGACAGCCGCACAGCCCGCAGGCACATCGCAGGTTTCCGTCGTCTGACCATCCACCGTCAGCCGCACCAGCAGAGGGCCTGTGTAGCTGCCCAGCGCCAACTGGTAAGAGCCCGTGGCATCGGTGCGCGTTTGCGCCAGCGCGGTACTGGACGGCGAGCCGTTGATGATCGCAAAAGCCGTGACAATGGCATTTTTCAGCGTGCCCTTGCTGGCCACACCAGATACCGCAGTCGGGCCCGACGGTGCATTATTCGAAGTATTGTTGTTCGAGCTGCTGCTACTGCCACTACTGCCCCCACCACCGCCGCCGCAGGCACTCAGCAAGGCCACCGCCGCGACCAGCGCGCCAGCACGCAGCCGGAACGCCCATCCGCTCTGTTGATTGCGCATTTTCCCACCCCTTTTTTTATACTTTATGTGTTCAGGCCGGGTTCCCCACCCGCCCTGCTACCGCAAATCTGACCCGGACTCCCGAGGCCGCGCCGACCCTCGCCGGCCAAGTCCCGCTACTTGCCCCTACCCTATAATGGCGCGCCGGATATTCAAAGTTATCAACTGTAAACACAGGGCAGTATAGCCCCCGGCCACGGCAGGCGACCCGTCTACGGCGGGCTTTCACAGGGCGGGGGGAACCCGCCATGATGCCGGTACGGCGGGCAACGCACCCCAAAAAAGGCCTCCGCGCCAGCTCAGTGGCAGGACACCCCTACTCCGCCATATCCGCCCTTAACACCCCCAGCAACTCCACCATGTCCGCTGGCAGCGGCGACTCCCAGCTCATGGCCCCCCCCGTCACCGGGTGCACCAACCCCAGCCGGCGCGCGTGCAGCGCCTGGCGCGGAAAACGCGGCACATATTTGATCAGCGCCTGACTCGCCCCCTTGGGCAGGCGCATACGCCCGCCATAAACCGGGTCGCCCACCAGCGGGTGGCTGATATGCAGCATGTGCACGCGAATCTGGTGCGTGCGCCCCGTTTCCAGCTGCACCCGCACATGGGTGTGGCCACGAAAGCGCTCCAGCACCCGGTAGTGCGTCACCGCCGGCTTGCCGCCCTCGACCACTGCCATGCGCACGCGGTCGACCGGGTGCCGCTCGATGGGCTCGTTGACCGTGCCACCCGCCGTCATCATGCCCACCACCACCGCCTCGTATTCGCGATACACGCTCTTTTCCGAGAGCTGCGCCACCAGGTCGGTATGCGCTGGCAACGTCTTCGCCACCACCAGCAGGCCCGTGGTGTCCTTGTCGATACGATGCACGATACCCGCGCGCGGCAGCAGCTCAAGATCAGGGCAATGGTGCAGCAGCGCGTTCATCAGCGTGCCACCGGGGTTGCCGGCGCCGGGGTGCACCACCAGCCCGGCGGGCTTGTCGACCACCAGCAGGTATTCGTCTTCGTAAATGATGTTCAGGGCAATGTCTTCACCCAGCGCCGTCGTTTCCACCGACAGCTCCGCCGCCAGCAGCAGTTCCTCGCCACCAAAGACCCGGTCCTTCGGCTTGCCGGGGTGGCCGTTTACCGTCAGGCGACCATCCTTGATCCAGTCTTTCAGGCGCTCGCGCGAGTAGTCGGCAAAGACCTGGGCCGCCACCTGGTCAAGGCGGGCGCCCGCCATGTCAACGGGAACACTGGCTTGCAGTTGTATTTCAGGCATGGTTTGAACGGATTCTGAGGTGTAGTATTGGCCGCCTAGTGTAGCGGGGGCTCGCGTCGCTGTCCCCGCTGTTACAGTTTTGAGGCTGTTTACTTCCGCCCTGCGTGATAAAAGTCCTGCCAGGGCCGCTGCGCGCCCTGAGCCACCCCGCTATCCAGACCGGTCATGTCCATGTTGAAGCTGTCCCGCGCCCTGCCCCTTGCCGCCGTCGTCCTGCTTGCCGCCTGCTCCAGTACCCCCAAGGTCGAGCCAGTGAAGACCGAAAAGGCCTATTTCGACACCGCCCAGCACAGCATGACCGCCGGCAACTTCTCCAGCGCCACCGACCAGCTCGAAGCGCTTGAATCGCACTACCCCGTCGGCGTGTATACCGAGCAGGCCCAGCTCCAGCTGATCTACGCCAAGTACCAGCACCTCGACTACGCCGGCGCCGCCGCCGATGCCGACCGCTTCATCCGCCTGCACCCCGGCAACGCCCAGGTGGACTACGCCTATTACATGAAGGGCCTGGCTGACTACGAGGCCGGCAGCGACACCTTCAACCGCTATCTGCCCATGGACCCGGCGCACCGCGACCTCACTGCCTCGCACGACGCCTTCACCGACCTGCATGAGCTGGTCACGCGCTTCCCTGCCAGCCAGTACACCCCCGACGCACGCCAGCGCATGATTTACCTGCGCAACTCCTTCGCCGAATACGAAATGCACGTCGCGCGCTTCTACGTCCGCCGGCAAGCATGGGTCGCCGCCATCGACCGTGCCCGCTGGGTGGTCGAAGGCTACGAAGGCGCTCCCGTGGTGCCCGAAGCCCTCGCCATTGAAGTATATTGCTACAACAAGCTCGGCCTCGACACCGAAGCCCAGAACACCCTCGCCCTGCTCAACAGCAACTTCCCCAACTACAAGGGCCTCGACGGCAAAGGCAGCGTCAAGCTCGACCTGAGCAAGAGCAATGAAAACCGCTCCCTGCTCAATATTGTCACTTTTGGTTTGCTGGGGAGTAATGGGCAGGATCAGTAGGCAGGCGGCCGCTGACTCCCGTCAGGTCACCGGCCATGGGTGTACTGGCGAGGCAACTGCCTTGGGGCGGACATGGCTTGCCCTGCAAACGCCAACACTACCCAGAAGGGGAAATCCCGTGAGCCAGCGTAATTTCAGCCACTGTCTGACCACCACCGCGACCGCCATTTTTCTGGCAGCCTGTGCCTCCAGCAACAGCCACAGGCTGCCACCCACGCCAGACACACCCCCTGCCCTGAGCCTGTCTCCGGCATATCACCTTGTGCTTGCTGCGCGCGCCAGCGGAGTGCAAATCTACCAGTGCAGCAACGACAGCGACGGGCCGCCACCCTACGAGTGGAAATTCAAGGCACCCAATGCGAATCTGGTCGATTTCGACGGCAAAGCGCTGGGCCAGCACTATGCAGGTCCCACCTGGGAAGCCCTGGACGGCAGCACTGTCACAGGCAAGCTGCGCGCCAGCGACCCAGGCCCTGACGCCGCCAGTGTCCCCTGGCTGACACTGGACGCCAAAGCCAATGCCGGAGCCGGCCTGTTCAGCACCATCACCGCCATCCAGCGCCTGCATACCCACGGTGGCAAAGCACCGGCAGGCGGCTGCACCCCGGAGCAACTGGGCACAGAATTGCGCGTGCCTTATACAGCCGAATATTATTTTTACACTGGCGCGCCCTGAGCCCCGTCGGCGCTCCAAAACCACCAGCCGAATCACGGTACAGTGAATTCCCGCGCGGCGGGTATTGCACGGCTCGTTGACCCTCTGGCGCTGCACATTCCTGGCGGCGGCCAAAACGCTGCCTTAAGAGCCCTGGCTGCTCCCAAACCAGTGCCCCGGCTTGCAGCACCCCGCGCAAACTAGCCCTCAAACGCCGCCGCCACCCCACGCAGCCATTCCTCATCCCAGCTGATCTCGCCGCTGCGCAGCTCACCGATCAGCCGCCCCAGCCACGCAATCTCCGCTTTCCACAGCGTCTGCCTGTAATCATCCTCCAGCAGAAAGAGGCGCGGCAGGCCACGGGCCAGCACGGCCTCCGTCATCGCCGTGTTTTCGGCCAGCTGCCGCTCCAGCGCCGTGCGGCGCTGCTCCAGCTGCGCCTGCGCCACGGCCGGCGACAGCACCATGATGGTCGCCAGCGCCGCCGGAAACTCCGGAAAGTCGCGCCCCGGCTCAGCCAGCATGGCGGCCAGCCACTCGTGCAGGGTCTCAGCCCCCGCCTCCGTCAGCGCATACACCACCCGCTCCGGCCGCCCCTCCTGTTGCGAAGTCTCCTGCACCCGGATCAGCTCCGCGCCCAGCAAGCGCGCAATGGTCTGGTACACGCTGTTGCGCTGCGCCACGTTCACCACGCTGTCCTTGCCGCGCTGCCGGATCAGCTCATGCATGCGATACACGTGCATCGGCGCCTCCAGCAGCAGCGCCAGCACCACCATCGCCAGCGGAGACCGCTGCCGGGATCGAGTTGTCATGCCTGCGCCTGCCTCCCTTTTGCCGAACGCCATGTTGCTTTATTAGTCATAGTATGTATATTAGTCATAATATGACTATATGAACCACCAACATCTCGCGACTGCCCCAAGGGGCGACCACACCAGCCACCGGAAGGAGTAGAAGCACCATGGCCACCATTAAGCACGCACTCATCATCGGCGGTGGCATCGCCGGTCCCATGACCGCCCAGGCTCTGCACAAGGCTGGTATTGAAGCAACGATTTATGAGGCTTATGCCAGCAGCGCCGAGGGTATAGGGGGCACCCTCATGATCGCACCCAACGGGCTGGACGCCCTGCGCACCATCGGCCTGGAAGACGCCGTGTGCGCCATAGGCCAGCCCATCACGCGCATGGTCATCGCCAACAGCCGGGGCAAGGCGCTGGGCGAATTCACCGGCATGCCCGGGCTGCCGCCCAGCCAGCTCGTCTGGCGCACCGACCTGTACCGGGTCTTGCAGCAGCAGGCACTGGCCAATGGCATTCCCGTCGAATTCGGCAAACGGCTCGTGAACGTGGTCGAGACCCCCAGCGGCGTCACCGCCCGCTTTGCTGACGGCAGCAGTGCCAGCGGCGATGTGCTTATCGGCGCCGACGGCATCCGCTCCACTGTCCGCCGCCTCATCGACCCGCAGGCACAGGGGCCGCAATACACCGGCATCCTCGGCTTCGGCGGCTACGCCGAGGGCAGCGGCATCAGCGCCCCCGCCGACGCCATGCACTTTGTCTTCGGCAAAAACGCCTTCCTCGGCTACTGGGGCGAGAGCGCCGGCCGCACCCTCTGGTTCGGCAGCCTGCCCTACCCGGAAGCGCTGAGCGCCAGCCAGGCCCGCGCCATACCGGCTGCCGACTGGCTGCACGTATTGCGCGAGTTGTACGCTGACGATTTTCCCGCCCGGCATTTTTTGCAGCACACCACCGACGACCAACTCTTCATCGCTGGCGCTGGCGAAATGCTGCCGACCATACCGCACTGGCACCGTGGCCGCATGGTGCTGGTGGGTGATGCCGTGCACGCCCCCTCCTCCAGCTCTGGCCAGGGCGCCTCGCTGGCCGCCGAAAGCGCCATTCAACTCGCACGCTCCCTGCGCGACCTGCCTGACCTGTCACAGGCGTTCAGCGCCTACGAAAAATTGCGCCGCGCCCGCGTGGAAAAAGTCGCCGCCGACGCTGCCAGAACCAATAACCGCAAAGCCTCCGGCCCACTGAAAAAGAACCTGATGCATCTGCTCATGCCGATCATGATGAAGGTCTTTTTCAAGCCCGAAAAAGTATTCGGCGCCCTGCACAACTACCGGATTGACTGGAGTGAAACGGTGGGGTCTTGAGTCACGCCTGTGCCTGAAAGCCGCAGCCACTACCGTCGTTCCCGCGCGCGGGGATGACGGGCGTAGAAAGCATGTTTTGCACGCCACCCGATTGATGATGCCCACTCACCGATGCCATGACGAGAGCACTGATTATCAATAACGCTCAGCACAATTACGCTCAGGCCACCCCATCAAGCCCGAGGATAAAACCATGTCTACTGCCACCCTGACGTACCCACGCTGCGCCACCAAAAACAACCCGGCCGACGGCCACGAACTCCACCCCACCATTCAGGTGATTTTCCCCGACGGCCAACGCCCGGACCAGTCGCCGGTATTCAGCCGCAATGAACTCTTCATTCCGGCCACTCCCGAAAGTGTCTGGGCCTGCCTCGTCCATGCCAAAGACTGGCCACAGTGGTACGCCAACGCAAAAAACGTCGAGATTGACGGTGGCGGCGAGCAGTTGGGTCTGGGCACGCGTTTTCACTGGACGACGTTCGGCATTCGCGCCCACACTGTCATTACCGAGTACGTCCCCAACGAGCGCCTGTCGTGGAGCGGCAAAGGTCTGGGGGCGACGGCCTACCATGGCTGGGTCATTCAGGCCTGCGAGGGTGGCTGCATCGTGGTCACCGAAGAAACCCAGCAGGGATTCGCTGTCGGTCTTGGGCGCGCCCTGCTGCGCCGGGGCCTGCTGAAATGGCACCAGCGCTGGCTGGAGGGGCTCGCCCACCTGACCAGCACCAATCATGGCGCCTGAGTGCGGAAATTTATCCAGACCCCGACTACTCTGTAGGGTGACTTCCCTCCCGCTCGGGCGCCGGTATTCCCCCGACGCTTCCTGAGCCCTTATATCCCCAAAAGGAATTAAATCATGACAAAAGTTGCCATCGTATTTTTCAGCGGCTACGGCCACACCGCCCGGCAGGCCAAAGCCGTACACGAAGGCGCTGCGGCGGTAGCCGAAGCCACGCTTTACCAGATCGACGCGCAGGGCGACCTGCCCGCATCGGTCTGGGAAGACCTCGGCAAGGCCGACGCCATCATTTACGGCAGCCCGACCTATATGGGCGGCCCCGCCTGGCAGTTCAAGAAATTTGCTGACGCCTCATCCAAGCCCTGGTTTGCCTCGGCCTGGAAAAACAAGATCGCTGCCGGCTTCACCAATTCCGCGTCGGTCAATGGCGACAAATTTTCGACCATCACCTATTTCTGGACACTGTCGCAACAGCACGGCCAGCTGTGGGTAGGCACCGGCCTGATGCCGGCCAATACCAAGGCCCACGGCCCTGCCGATGTGAACTGGACGGCCGGGTCTGGTGGAGCGCTGGCGATATCGCCTTCCGACGCCACGCCCGACGAAGCACCCCGCTCGGGCGACCTGGAAACCGCGCGCCTGCTGGGCAAGCGCGTGGCCGAGTTTGCGATACGCTGGGGCTGATGGCGGTTTATTGATGGCGACAAAGAAGCCACGACACGCTGTCGTGGGTCGTGGCTTCTTGCCTGCCCCCCGGCGCTCAGCCGGCACCATCCATTTATCACGCCACCCGAGCAGCTTGCCCGTGCCGATGAATGGGCTTGCCCTGATCACCGGGCTGAAAATGATACTTTTCTCACCCCGCCCGAAATGCTGCAATCACCCTTTCTGCCAGCGCCCTTATCTCCGCCTCCGTCATGGCCTCCCCCGTCACCAGCGCCCGGAAAAACAGTGGTGCCGCCGCCATTTCCATCAGCAGCCGGGTGTCACACGCCGCCGGTAATTCTCCCCGCGCCACGGCCCTGGTCAACACCTCTCCGCTGATGCTGAAGCGCTCCTGCCAGAAGCGTGCGCGCGCCGCCGCCACGCCGGCTTCGTGCTCACGGCTGATGAGCGCTCGCAGCAGGCCGCTGGCAAAGGGGGTAGCCAGCGCACCGGCAATCGTCCGCAGCAGGGCCATGAGGTCACCACGCAGGCTGCCGGTGTCGGGCAGGGGCACCTCGCTGCGCATGCGCGCCAGAGCCACATCCATGACCAGTTCAGCCTTGCTCGGCCAGCGCCGGTAGATGCTGGTCTTGTTGACCGCCGCCCGCTCGGCGATGGCCGGAATCTCCATGCGCTCATAGCCCTGCTCTTGCAGGAGCACGACGGTCGCGGCGTGCACCGCCGCCACCACCTCCGCCGCACGTCCGCCGGGGCGGCGGCCCTTGCCGGATTCCGGGGCCTGATCATCTGCCATACCACTCATCGAAAAAACTCCAGCGCCGGTTTACGTTGACAACTATAGCAACTATAGTTGCTTTTAATACAAGACACAACGCAGGAGACCACGCCATGACCGCCACCATCCAGACCATTATCAACGGCAAGGAAGTACCCCGTACACAGGTGTTGGCCTGGGAAAAGCGGCGGGCTCTGGCCGTGCTGAAGAAGCTGGGGGTCAAGCCCGCCAGCCAGGACCTGCCCACGCTGCACCGGCAGCTGCTGCAACGCAAGGCCGAGCTGGGGCCCGAGGGGCTGATGCGTCTGCTGCGCCGGGAACTGGCCATCTCCGAGCGCATGACGTCGCTGGTAACGCACTTGTCACGGGGGGCGCGACGCTTCTGTGTGACCGAGTTGGTGACGGCCCAGGGCCGCGCCGAGCAGTTCGTGGCCTGGTTCGAGGCCGCCTCCCGCGCCAATGACGACCGCGCCATGCTCGGCGCCACCCCCGATCATTACCTGCTCCACACCGACGCCGAGGGAACCATGCAGGTGGTGGAGACTACGGGCGGCTCGCCACTGGCATCGCGCTTTTTCATGAACCCGGCCGACCAGGACAGCCTGCGCTCCCCCGTCGACCCGGCTTTTCTTCCGGTGCAGATTGCCGGCGTGGCCCGCCTGGCCAGCGGACTCGCCATCGGCGGGGTGCGGCACCAGTTCCGCAACGAGGGCAACGGTTTTCGCGTCCGCCTCACCGTGGAATTCCCCCGCCTGATGCCACCCGGCATGATCAGCGGCCACCAGTGGCACCTGGCCAGCGAATTTGCCAACTGGATTGAAGCGTCGCTTGCCGATGGCGGAGCAGGTTACTGACACAGACCTGAACTCACACTTGGGGATGTATGTCGTGAACAAAAACAGGCAGCGAGGCTATTTCCGTCCGTAGCCTGCCAGGGGGAGCCCGGATGCATCCCGCCTGTTCTGACCAGCTCTCTCTTCGTGCATGCGAAGCGCCTCAAACCGAACAGTAGTGGCGCAAGCCTGTCGATCAAAACCCGCTGATCTTTCCACGCAAGGCAGCATCCCAGGCCGGCGGGTCCGTAATCACATTTTCCAGCAGATCAACCATGGCACGCACCTTGTTGGAGAGCTGCCGCGCCGAGGGATAAATCGCGAAAATGGCCGACGACTGAAACTCGTAGTCAGGCAGCACGCGAACAAGCTTCCCGGCCAGCAGGTCGGCGTGCACTGCAAAGGTCGCGCCCATGGCAATGCCATGGCCCTGCTTCGCTGCATCGACAAGCACTTCGCCATTATTGGAGGCTACGCGGCTGTCGGCCGCCACGCTGACCGGGCCTTCAGGCCCTACGAGCTGCCAGTCATGGGGCCGGTGAAACGCCGTGAAAACAAGGCAGTCATGATCGACAAGATCGCTGACGGCAGCGGGCATTCCCCGGCGCTCAAGATACGCGGGCGATGCCACCAGAATGCGTCGATTGTCACAAAGCCGGCGGGCTCGCAGCTCTGAATCGGCAAGCGCACCGATGCGCACCGCCAGATCGACACCCTCCTCCACAATATCCACGAAACGGTCGGTCAGGGTCAGCTCAATGGACAATGCGGGAAACTGTGAAAGAATGCGCTCAATCAACGGGGCAATATACAGCCGCCCGAATACTACGGGGGCATTCATGCGCAGCAGCCCGCGGGCCTGCTGACTATTGGCCGAGACTTCTGCCTCGGCTTCGGCAAGTTCACTGAGTATGCGCCGGGCGCGATCATGAAAGATCATGCCGGCATCGGTAAGGGACAATTTCCGGGTGGTGCGCTGCAGGAGGCGTGCGCCCAGCCGCTCTTCAAGACGGGTGACAATACGGCTGACCCCGGAGGGTGTCAGCTGCTGCTCAGCGGCGGCCTGCGCAAAACTCCTGTGCCTGACCACACTGACAAAAACGACAAGCTCCAGGGTTTCCGTTGTCATGCTGGGGAATCTTGATCTGTTGACGTTTCAGGCGCCCGACGGCCAGCCTTACTCCTCTCCGGTCGAACATTCGCTGTTCGTCGGGTCGGCCCCGCAGCGCACGCGCTTGAGGATATTCAGCATGCGCTTGTCGTAAAAACCGCTCTTGGCCAGATAAGCGCGGCCATCGCGCACGATGCGGTAAAATTCATTGTGCTGGGCCGTGTTCATATACACCCAGTAGTGCTGCTCTACCTCGTTCTCCATATTGCGCACCACGCCAAAGGCATGGTCCTGCTGACGCGCAATATACTCGCGGCTCTGGTTGCCAAAATCGGGCGGGAATTTGGTGCTGCGGCTCACCAGCTGCATGCTCAGCTGCCCCACCGGGCGGCGGATGATGCCCCCTTTCGTGCCCATGCCCTTGTAAAGCTCAAAGGGCTTGTACACCACGATGGGCGCAATCGCGATATCCACCGTGCCATTATTGAATTTCCCGGCAAAGCTCGTGGTGTCGCAGGCAATCGGAATCGCGCCGAACTGCTCCACCATGATCGACTCCACCTTGTCCCAGCCCATCACCGCGATTTTTTTATTGGTGAATTTTGCGATGGTATTCATCTGCCGGTCGTTCACGAAATTATAGGTCGCGCCCATGGGCAAAATGCCCACCACCTCGAACTGGCCGCTCGTCATGAAGCGCGCCAGCTTGGGCGAGGACATCAGCGTCAGCACCGTGTGCATCTGCGCATAATCCTCGATAGCCCCCGGCGCATCAAGCGTACCGGTAAATTCGTTGAACAGGCGCGCACGCAGGCCGATCATATTGGTAATATCGCACTGCCCCGCCTTGAAATCCTCCGCCGCCAGCGAATCATTGGTGTAGGGGTCCAGCACCAGGTCCACCCCCCAGCGCTTTGCCTCCAGCTGGTAGTCCCTGGCCATGGTGAAGTAATCGCCCGCCGTGCCCAGCGGATCGAACACACAATAATGCAGGGTCACGGCGGCCATGGCCGACCGGCTCGCCAGCGCAAGGCAGGCAAACAGCAAGGACAAGAGCAGCATGAGAAAACGGGAGCGCGCAGGCACGACAGGCATCGGATGATCCCCTGAGAAAAGTTCTTTTTATTGTCGGGGCCAGCCGCCATGCAGGGGCCCGCCTGAAGCAATCAGGGCAGCCACTGTCAAAAGAGGAAAAAAGCCGCCTTGCTTGCCGCCCAAGACTAGGCCTTGTGACTGGGACATGACAAGAGCGGGGCGGCGGCTGACGGCGGCTATATCAGACTGATCGGTCATCGGCAGGCCCTGCCTGAGCCCCACCAACGGCAACCAATCCGGGTCGCCCCTTCTTATCCCTGAAACTCAGCTTGCACCCCTCCCGGAAGCCCGAACAGCCCCAGAAGTCATAGCCTCCCTTGCCCTTCTTCACCCGGTGCACCAGCGCCCGCCCGCAGGCCGGGCAGGGGTAAGTGGCGCCCGCCGCACCCTGCAACAATAAAAGCTCGCGCTGCAAGCGCCCGTGAAAGGGCTCGATCACGCCTTTATAGGTCGCCTCGCCCGCCGCAATCCGGTCAAAATCCTTTTCAATTTCCCGCGTAAAATCCAGGTTGAGGAAACTGAATTTCCCCACCAGCGACTGCACCACCACCTTGCCGGTATCGGTCGGGTGCAGGAACTGTTTTTCCGTGCGCACATAGGCCCGCTTGGTGATGTTTTCCATGATGGAAGCAAAGGTGGAAGGCCGGCCTATGCCCTCCGATTCCAGCTTTTTGATGAGCGAGGCCTCGGTATAGCGCGCTGGCGCCTTGGTCTGTTTTTCCAGCACCTCGCCGCGCTGCACCTGCAGGCTCTCGCCCACGCGCAGCGGCGGAATCGGGTTGGTATATTCCTCGGCCACCTCGCGGTTCACGCCTTCCTCCGCCTGGTCGCCCTGCATCAGCTTCAGCCAGCCGGCAAAGCGCAGCACGCGCCCCCGCGCCTCGAAGCGCAGCGCCTTGCCCTCCAGCGGCCCGGCGCTCAGCTTGACCGAGCGCACGTCATACACCGCGTCGGCCAGCTGGCTGGCGATGGCGCGCAGGCGTATCAGCCGGTACAGCATTTTTTCCTGCAGCGACCCACCGATTTCGTCCACCGACCAATGCGTAGGCGTAATGCCGGGGTGGCCCGTCTGCGCACCCTCCGGCGCCTTGAACGTGCGCAGGGCAGGCGCCATGCTCAGGCCCTGTGCATGCGCCACCTGCGCAATCGCCGGAAAATCGTCGTCGGAAATATTGGGATTATCCGTGCGGTGATAGGTGATATGCCCCGCCGCAAACAGGCTCTGGGCAATATCCATCACCAGTTTCGGCTTCCACTTCAGCGTGATGCTGGCCGCCTGTTGCAGGGTCGAGGTGGTAAAGGGCGCCGGCGGTTTGCGCCGCGCCGTGCTGTCGCGGAATTCGGCCACCGTCACCTTGTCGGTTTTCGCCACGGCGGTGCAAAAATCGCGATCGAGAAAATAAGGCTGCTCCTCGCTGACAAAATCCGGCTTGGTCGCCCAGTCGGCAAACCAGAAGGCGTCCTCTTCACCAGCGAAGAACAGCCGCACACCAAAATGCTGCGTAGGCTTGAAATTGGCGATGATTTCTTCCAGATCCACCACCAGCCGCACCGCCACACTCTGCACCCTTCCTGCTGTCAGCTTCTCGCCGGTCTGCTGTGACAACGCATGGCTCACCGGATAGCCCACGATGCGGTCCAGCACGCGCCGACACTCCTGCGCCGCCACTACCCGCATATTGATCACACCCGGCTGGGCGATGGCCGCCCTGACCGCCTTCTCGGTAATCTCGTGAAAACTCACCCGGCGGGGCTCGCGCAGGCTCAGGCACTGCTGCAAATGCCAGCTGATGCTTTCGCCCTCGCGGTCCGGGTCGGTCGCGAGATAGACTTCGTCGGCCGCCTGCACCAGCGCCTTCAGGTTCTTGATCACGCCCCGGCCGCGCTCGGTCAGGTCATAGCGCGGCTTGAAGTCGGGCGCGCTCACGCCCATTTCCTTCTGTGGCAAATCCCGCACATGGCCCACGCTGGCCGCCACCCGCCAGCCATGGCCGAGGATGGACGCCAGCTTCCTGACCTTGTTGGGCGACTCGACGATGAGCAGTTTCATGGTGGGATACCCCAATGGCCGGCGGCGACACCGCCTGAGCTCTTCGGGGCATTATGCAACAAATACTGATCTTATGACCAGTACAAGAAGTCGGCCTCAACGCTGCTCATGCTCCCCTTCCTGCTCCGGGGCGCGCTTCGGGGCAGGCTTCCCCTGTTGACCATGCTGGGCCTGCTGCCCGTGCTGAACCTGAGCTTGCTGCACGCGCTGCTGCTCCTGCTGGGGCTGCTGGTGATACTGCTCGGGCTGCTGCCTGTAGGCCTGCTGTGAGGGCTGGCGGGATTGCGGTGGCCGCTGCTCGCCCGACTGGCCATGGCCCTGGTCCGACACCGGCTGCCGGCTGCCCGCCTGCGGCAGGTGGCCCAGCGATGCCTGCTGGCGCATATGCTGCGGCGTGTGCTGTGCCTGCGGCCCTGCGTGCTGTTGCTGTGCCTGTTGCCCCCCCTGTTGCTGCGGTGCCTGCTGCCGGCGCTGCGCAGAGCGGGTCACGGCCTCACGCGCCTGGTAATGGTAATTCTGCTGGCGCAGCGCCTGCTGCTGCCCGTGCTGGGGATAATTGCCGCCGCTATAGCTGCGCTGGTAATCCGGCAACGGCGCCGGGCGCGGGGCCGCACCATGATCCCACTGGTCCCAGCCCTGGTGACGCCCCGCCCAGCCCGGACCCCAGTGATCGCCCCAGCGCGGCGGCGCATCGTTGTTCCAGCCCATGAAATAGGCCGGCGGCTGCCCGTAGTAGTGTACCGGAACGCGCAGCACATACAGCGGCACCTCTTGCGGGTCCACGGTCTCCCAGGGGCCGTTATACCAGCTGCCCATATACCAGTTATCGTTCTGGTACACCCAGTACTGGCCGTCGTAAAAGAAATAATTCGAGCCCGCCTGCGGGTTGTAATAAACCGGGTAGCCCGGCACCTCCTCCATTTGCGGATACGCCGGCATGTTGATGCCGATATTCACGCCCGGCATTTCAATACCGATGCCAATACTCACATCAGCACGGGCCGGCAGCGCCGGATAAAACAGCAGCGCGCCAGCGGCCAGCAGGCCGCACAGGGGCGATTTGATGATTGAGGAGTTCATGAGCGGCATACCTGTGCGTGGGCGGGGTTGCCGGTGTGCCTGCAAGGCCACCAGCATGGCAACAGCCTACCCGCCCCCACCACCCCGGTCGGTGCGCTGGCGAACCCCCGACCTGGGTCTGTTGGCGTTTCATTGGTCATGGCGCCTGCCCGCCAAAAGCGCAACAAAATGGTTGCTTTTCTGTTCGAACCCTCCTAAAGTGCAACCTATAGGTTGCCAATTAACCCGCACCGGAGGATACCCACCATGACCAGCAACAGCATCGAAAAACACATCGACCTCAAGGCTCCACTCGCCCGCGTCTGGCGTGCGCTCACCGACCACAAGGAATTCGGCCAATGGTTTGGCGTGGAGCTCAACGAGCCCTTCGCTCTCGGCCAGCCCTCCACCGGCCACATGACAGCCTGCGGCCACGAACACATAAAATTGCAGGCCACCATCGTCCGCATGGAGCCCCAGACCCTGTTCGCCTACACCTGGCACCCCTTCGCCCTCGATCCCGCCGTAGACTACTCGGGCGAAACCCCCACCCTGGTCGAATTTCATCTGCAAGCCAACGCCGAAGGCACCCACCTGCGCGTGCTCGAAACCGGCTTTGACCAGGTGCCAGCCCACCGCCGCGACATCGCCTTCCGCGCCCACGAACAAGGCTGGACGATGCAAATGCAGAATGTGGAAAAACATGTCAGCAACCGCTAGGAAATACCCCGGCGCCCAGCGCGACTACGCCCCCGTCTTTGCCGCGCTGGGCGACCCCACCCGCCTGAGTCTCGTCACCCGTCTGGGTGGCGGGCCGCCCTGCTCCATCACCCAGCTGACCGAAGACACACAACTGACCCGGCAGGCCATCACCAAGCATTTACGCGTGCTGGAAAATGTCGGCATCGTGTACAGCACCCGCAGCGGCCGGGAAAGCCATTTCGCCCTTAATCCTGAGCCGATAGACGATATCAAGGCTTACCTTGAGCAGGTGTCGCAGCAATGGGATCAGGCGCTGACGCGGCTGAAGGCGTTTGTGGAGGATTGAAGAGCGGCGAGCCTCAGCCCTGCGACCGGCATATATGCAAGGTGACGAAGCAAGGCTCCCTCGCATGGCACTTGCCTTTGCGCAGGTTTCAACCCAGAGTTCAGCCGTGCATGCACGGACCGACCTCAAATGCCCCTCACCTTCCCTTCCACGTATTCCCGCATGCTGGTCCGCGAGCTGGCCCTCGGCGATACCGGCATACAGGGCCTGCTTGCCGGCACCGGGCTGCACAGGAAAGACCTGTTCTCTCTGGATCACCATATTTCCCTGGCCGACCAGCACACCATCATCCGCAATGGCCTGCACATCTCGGGCAACCCGGCGCTGGGCTTGCAGATTGGCTCGCATATGCCGCTATCGGCGCACGGCGCCATTGGCGTGGCGCTGGCAGCGGCACCCAACCCGCTGGTGGGGTTTCAGGTCATGGAGCGCTTCGGGATGCTGCGTGTACCGGTGATCGCGGTGCAGACTGCGGAGGCCGGCCCCTGGTTTACCTTGCGGCTGGAAGCCGCCCTGCCCATGGACGAGGTGAGCCGCTTCATGCTTGAGGTCATGGTGGCTTCCATGCTGGCGCTCATCGAGCTTTCCAGCCCCAGGCCGGGTACGCGCCCCCTTGTGGAGCTGGGCTATCCGGAGCCACCCTATGTGGAACGCTATGCCGACTATCTCGATGCCGAGCTGCGCTTTGGTCGTGCGGCCACCAGCCTGACGTTTGCGCGCGCCGATCTCGAAGTGCCCAACACCTTTGCCGATGCCGAGGTCTATGAGCAGGCCATTGCCCTCTGTGAGCGACTGCGGGTGCGGCTGGCCGGCCGGGAGTCCTGGCAGGCAAAGGTGGAGGGGCTGCTGCAACAGCATCCCGGACAGATCTGGCGCATTCAGGAGGTTGCGGGGGCGCTCAACGTGTCGGTGCGCAGCCTGACGCGCCACCTGGCACAGGAGGGCAAGAGCTACCAGCAGCTTCTGGATCAGGAACTCTGCCGGCAGGCGCTCGTGCACCTGTCCCTGCCGGGCCAGACGGTGGCCTCGGTGGCAAATATACTGGGCTATCAGGATGTATCTTCCTTCCGGCGGGCTTTCCGCCGCTGGCGGGGTGTCGCCCCTCAGGATTGGCGACGCAACGACAGGGCTGATCACGCCAGATTGGCCTGATATGCCCCCATATTGGCGCCTTGCGCGCTTTTCCACACCTCTGCTTTGGCCAACACTGGCATATGTCGCGAGCCTGTCCGGCCCGCTGAAGCTGCCACAAGGGGTGTCATGCCAGAGTCTTATCGCAAGCGGGGCTTTTTCGGGCCCAACACCGCAGTTGCGCGGGAGATTGCGCAGCTGGATGCCGTAGCGGACTGCCAGCGCATTGTGCATTTGCTCACGGCCTACGAATTCGCCTGGGATTTCGAGCGGGCGCTGGAGCTGGCCCTGTTCTACACCTATGGCAGCGCACCGATTTCGCAGCTGCTCGACAAAACCGGCGAATTCCGCAAACAGGGGCAGAAGCGCTACGACGACACCAAACTCCTGATCACCCACTTCATGCAGGGTGGCTGGGACGGCGAGGAGGGTCGCCGCGCCCTGGCACGCATGAACCGGACGCACGGGCACTACCGTATTGATCAGGACGACTTCATTTTTACGCTGTGGACCTTTATCGCCCTGCCACTGCGCTGGGCCGGGAACTGGTCACCCCGTGCAATGACCGCGCATGAAAGATCAGCCTGGTTCAACTTCTGGCTGGAGATCGGCCGACGCATGAATATCAGGGATATTCCCCAGACGCCGGCCGCCTACGAAGCCTGGATCGTCGACTACAAACGGCGCACCTTTATTCCGTCGGATGCCAGCGCACGGGTGGCCACGGACACCGTGCGCATTATCGAGGGCTGGCTGCCCGCACCCTTGCGCCGCCTCGCGGCACCGGCGATTTACAGCCTGTTTGATGACGACCCGCAATTCCTCGCCGCCATCAAGGCCCCGCGTCCACCGGACTGGCTACGCCCGGTGGTGGAGCGCGCCCTGAAGAGTCTGGCCGTGCTGCGCCGGCATGTAGTGCTCGGCGCTTATCCCGTACTGATCAAGACACAGGAGAGCCGTACCTACGGTGAACGCGCCTGCGCGATCGAAGCACTGGCGCCGGAGCGGATTTTGAGTGCGGAGCGTTGCAAAGAGGGAAACTGATACCGGCACTTCTCCTTTTCCCCTCCTGAATAAATGACGTGAAGGCATGACGAAAATGACAGCAATTGCAAAAGCACTGCCGCAGGAAAAACTGACGACCGGGGAAGCCCTGGCCCTGTTCGACGAGTTGGAGACGGTGGATATTGATTCAATGCTGGGCCGCTGGCAGGGCGCCGGTTTGCAGACCGGCCACCGGCTGGACGGCCTGCTGGAGGCCTGCCACTGGTATGGCAAGGAGTTCCTTGACGCCGACCGGGTGCACCCGCTTCTGTTCACAGACCAGCAGGGGCATCTCTTCAAGGTCAACCCCCGCCTGATGCCGATGGGGCTGGCCACACGCGTTGCCGTGCCCAGAACCATACTGGCAGGCCGCCTGTTCCTGATGCTGAAGCCGCTGCTGCGCACAGCGACCTCCAGGGCCAGGCTGCGCATGACCGAGTATCGCGGCAAACTCAGTGCCACCATGATTTACGACGACCTGCCGATCAACGATGTCTTCCGCAAGGTCGACCAGAATACCCTGCTGGGCGTGATGGACCTCAAGGGCGTCGAACAGCCATTCTTTTTCATTTTGCGGCGTGATGCCGGCATATTGCCGGGCACAGAGGGGCAAGGGCGAGGGGCCGAAGTACGTTTGAGCCACGGCTGAAGTTATTGTGAAATACCGTTCTGTAGTACGCAGGATGGGTGGAGCGTAGCGATACCCATCATCCAAAAGTAAAACTCAACGCAGAATCTGGCCCCCTGGCAGCATGGGTATCGCTGCGCTCCACCCATCCTGCGCAAAAACAGCAAGCGGCTCCCTCCACATCAGCCACAAGCGCGGCCCGCCCGGCACAACGATTTCTTTTATCACTTCAAAACCAAAGCGCCTATACAGGGGCAGGTTGCCGGGCGTAGCCGTTTCAAGATATGCCGGCGTGGCACTGGCATCGCAATGCTCCAGCACGGGTTGCAGCAGCAGGCTGGCCCGCCCCTGCCCTTGCACCTCGGGGGCAATGCCAATAGCCATCAGATACCAGTGCGGCGCTGACGGATGAAATTTCTGTATCATTTCCACGCCACGCCAGCGTGACCACAACTGGCGCAGGCCAATCACCTTGAGCCAGTCGGGCAGGAACAGCAACTCTTCAAAAAGACCCAGGCTCCAGGCGCCGGGCGGCGCCCACAGCGCCGCACCGAGCCGGTCGGTAGTCATCCAGGTCTGTTCATGCTTTAAGGCCAGACGATCAAGATAGGCGCGAAAAAGCGCATGCAGGCGTTGTTTATCACCCGAGATCAGCCAGTCGTAGATGGGGTCATCCATAAAGGCCCGCGCCAGCGTGAGCACCAGTTGGGCGCTGTCACTGGCCGTAGCCTTGATCACCGGAACGGCGGCCCTGCCACCACTGGGCAATATCACGGAGTTTCTCCCTGCACAGTCACGCCGCCAACACACCGGCACGGCGATTTTCCAGAATACAGCCAGCGCTGACCGGCAGGCGAGCCCCTGCCCACCATTTTCACAGTTGAAAACTAAAAACCAACCCTCGTCCTGTGATAAATTCCGCGCCGCCTGCCCCCACCCCCATTCTTTCAACAGGGCAGGCCAAAAAATCAGGAAGACTCTCTCATGCACAAGATTCTGTTGCCGTTCGCCATTGCCACCGCCCTCGTCGCCGCACCGGCCCTCGCCTTTGACCTGCCCGGCGCGATCAACACCGCCAACGCCAAGAGCCAGGCCGCCCTCGACACCAGCGCCAAGGCCCAGAACGGCGCCGACACCAAAACCGACGCCGCCACCGCCGCGCTCGGCAGCAAGGCCGGCACTCTTGATTCCGTCGCTGGCACCAACACTGGCGCCAGCGTGAGCAAGGCCACGGTCAAGCTCGGCAAGCATAAGGCCAAGGCCGACACCAGCGTCAGCAGCGCCCACCAGAAGGCCTCCGACACCAAGGACGCCCTCAACAGCAGCGCCGCCGGCCTCGGCATCGGCGGCCAGTAAGCCCCGCACCAGGCTGCCGCAGGGCTGCCATCGGCGCAACCCTGTGGCTATCCAGCTATATGCCATGCCCCATCTCCCTTTCCAATGGCAAACAGTCCCTGAGTCGGGCAGGCAATAGCCGCTCCAGCAGCCTTCACACCCGCCTTATAACCGCCAAACCAGCCCTCCTGCCCATTCCCGCAAAAACTGAATAAGAATCACCTTTCACGACCCGCCAGTCGTCCAGTTAGTCGAATACCTGTCAGCAAATGCCCATGCGCTGTCCGCTTGTGTCCTGTGTAATTCACCAGAAACGGTTAATCTGAGCGCCGTTAACTTGAACGCGGCCGGGCACCCCCGGCAGACCGGGAACCCTCAGCGGGGCGGCCGGTAGATGACAAAAAAAACCAACCGACTCCCGAGGACACCCCGATGCTCAAGCACCTGTTCCCCCTGGCCCTACTTGCCGCCGCCTGCGCCGCCACCAGCGCCCATGCCACCACCAGCGCCAACCTCATCGTCAACGGCAATGGCGAAACCGGCAAGTGCGCCAAAGAGTGGGACCAGGCCACCACCGTGCCCGGCTGGACTACCACCCAGGGCAACCCGGTCGTGCAGTGCTACAGCGTCGCCAGCATCAGCACCCCCAGTTCCTCGCAGCAGGGCAATGCCTTCCTCGCCGACGGTCCCTATGGCGACTCGGCCATGAACCAGACCGTCAGCGTCGCTTCCGCCGCCACCGCCATCGACGGCGGCAGCGTCACTTACAGCCTTACCGGCTGGGTCGGCGGCTACAGCACCTATGACGGTCAGGCCACCGTCACCAGCACCTTCCTGAATGCCAGCGGCGCCAGCCTCGGCAGCGCCACGCTCAACCCCGAGACGCCCTGGGACCGTGGCTACTCCACCAAGCTCCTGGCCGAATCCGCCAGCGGCAAGATCCCGGCCGGCACCCGCAGCATCACCACCCAGATCGTGTTCAACGACACCGACGGCAGCCAGAATGTCGGCTATGTCGACAACCTCTCGCTCACCCTCAACACCGCCGTCACCGCCCCCGTGCTGGCCGCGCCGGTGAGCAAGGTACCCGCCTTCGACCACGTGTTCGTGATCTACCTGGAAAACACCGACTACAGCGAAACCGTCGGCAACACCACCTACGCCCCCTATTTCAACAGCCTGTTCGCCAAGGGCGCCCTGCTCACCAACTACAACGGTGTCTACCACCCCAGCGACGAAAACTACCTCGCCCTGGCCGGCGGCGACACCTACACCGAAGGCGCCACCTACTACCCCGACATCAACGACCCCAACCAGCACATCGGCGACGTCATCGAAAGTGCCGGCAAGACCTGGAAGTCCTACGAACAGGGCATGGGCACCCCCTGCAACATGACCAACAGCGCCGACTCCCATTTCCATGCCGACGACGCCCCCTTCGCCAACTACACCAATATTTCCGGCAACCTCAGCCGCTGCCAGGCCCATCTGCAGGACATCACCCAGATGACCAGCGACCTCCAGTCCACCGCCACCACCCCCGCCTTCAGCTGGGTGGCCGCCGACAACTGGTATAACGGCGAAGACGCCTACTACAGCGACATGAGCATCGACACCAGCATGCAGGCCCAAGACCAGTTCCTGAGCAAGTACCTGCCCATCCTGTTCAGCTCGCCCGCCTGGACGCAGCAGCGCTCCCTGCTCATCATCACCTTTGACGAGTCCTCCACCGGCTCCTGGGTCAGCGGCACCTATAACCAGGTCGCCACCGTCGTCCTCGGCTCGCAAGGCACCGTCAAGGCCGGCTACCAGAGCAACGTGCACTACAACCATTACAGCAGCGCCCGCACCCTCGAAGCCGCCATCGGCGTAGGCGCCGTCACCGCCAATGACCAGTACGCGGCGCCGATGAATGATGTGTTCACGGGCAACTGATCGTTTGCAGTAATTGCTTGCCGCAGCAGCGGCTTGCCGCTAAAACAAAAGGGCGGAATCGGCTTGGTCGATTCCGCCCTTTTTGTTGGACAGCACCCGTGGGCACGAGGCGTCATTAATAACGGTTGGGTGCGCTGTGCGCACGCGTGCCGAGCGCATATTTCCCCTAACGGTGCGCCATCCACCCCTGCTACGCGTGCGCACAGCGCATCCTACTGACATTGCCTGTAGCAATGGCTTGGATGCAGCACAGCGGAATACGGGGCCATCGTGGCAGAGAGCAACGGAGCGCCATGAGCAAAAGACCGGACTTTACAAATACACCGACAGCAGGACTGCTGGCGCTGGCGCACCGGCGCATGGGCAAGCGCGGCTTTTACGATGTTATCGACGAATTGCACAAACGCGGCAGCCGCGATATTTTTGATTACGCGGCGACATGCTGCAAAAGCATCGACCCGCGCGAAAGAATGATGGGGGCCGATATTCTCGGTCAGCTGGGCCGGCAAAAAGACAAATTCCGAACGCCTTCCATAAAACAGCTGGTAGGCCTCCTGCATGACGACGACCTGCGCGTGGTATGCAGAGCAACCAGCGCCATCGGCCACCGCCGCGCCAGCGAAGCCGTCCCGAGACTGGTGGAACTCAGCAAGCACAAAAGATCGCGGGTGCGGTTCGGCGTGGTTTTCGGCCTGCTCTGCCAGGACAGCGAACCTGCCGTGGCCACCATGATCGAACTGTCACGCGACCACGATGCCGAGGTCCGCAACTGGGCCACTTTTGGTCTGGCACGGCAAATAGACATCGACACACCCGCTATCAGAGCTGCACTCATCGACCGGCTGACAGAAACCGATCCCGAGATTCGCAGTGAGGCACTGGAAGGCTTGGCAAGCCGCCGTCATCCCGACGCACTACAGTGGATTCAGGCAGCCTTGGCCGAAGCAGACATCATTACCGGGTATCTGGAAGCAGCAGCCACCCTGGGCGACCCCGCGCTACTACCGACCTTGCAGAACATCAAGGAAAAATGGCCGCCCGGCCCAGAGTCGTATAACTATTTTTATAACGTGCTTGATGACGCCATCAAGGCCTGCTCTGCGTAGTTCACGTAGGGCGCAATAACCGAAGGGCATTGCGCCGAACCCAAGCTCGATGGTGCAATGCCCTTCGGTTACGCCCCACAGGAAGTCCCCTTGGGGGATTGCACCCTACGATTTTCACCAGCTCACATGAGCCAGAGCCCCGCAGGGGTTCCGGCCTTGAACTCTAAAAGAAAATCCCCGGACTAACCTCAAACCGCGCACTCAGCGCCACAATATGATTCTTGGTCAGCGTGCGCCCCTTGCCATTGAGTATTTTTGACACCAGCGATTTGCTGCCGATTTCCGGCAGGTCAGCCACGCCAAGGCCGTGCTGTTCCATCAATACCTTCAGCGTAGCCTCCCCGTCCAGCGCCGCCACCAGCGCATTAAACCCGGCGAACTCTTCCGCATTGTCCTCCCAGTGCTCAATAGACCGGGCCAGCAATTCAATCAACGGGCGGTTGGCTTCGTAGGCATCCACCAACTCATCCATCAGCGCCAGCGCCTGCCCGTAGTCTGCCTCATTGCTGATATGCATCAGAAAGCCCGCCTCGCCAAGCTGCCCATTCGCTTTGATCCTAATGGTCGCAAATTTCATGGCAATCCACTCCCTTCGCACAGGGCCTGCAAAGCCCCGCCGTCCGTCCGATACCCCCTCGTAACTGAATAATAGTCAGAATACGTCCATCCCCTGTCAGCCTATGTCACCGCCTGAAATATCGCCATCTATACACTGTTAACACCGCCGCAATGCAGGTGTGGCGCCCGGGAAAAAGGGCCCGCCCTGCTTGCCCTGCCAGGACCGGCGGGCGCCGTACACAATAACAAGTCATCTGATAGGGGATATCATGAAAAAGTTGCTGACACTTGCCGCCGCCAGTCTGTCCGTGGCCGTGTCCACCGGGGCAGACGCCTTCTGGTCCAATACCCATAGCCGCATCGTGCTCGACGCGATTGCCTACATGAAGGCCAACCCGACCACCACCAATTACGCCCAGTTGGTGGCCGGCGCCACCAAGGCCGGCTATACCATCGACCAGTTTGCCACCGAACTGAGCGTGGCCGCCGCCGACGTGGACAACTTCAACGACACCTATATCTGCGGCGCCATCACCGGCGACTGCGAAGTAGCGCCGGTCTGGGGTCTGGCCTCCGGCATCGTCAACTACACCAGTTATTGGCATTTCCAGAATCACACCCAGGGCGCCGACGTGCACGGCAACCAGTACGGCGGCTATAACTACGCCAAGCTGACGGTGTATGGCGATGTCGATGAAATGGCCGCCTCCTGGCTCTACGGCGACTACCTGGACGACGGCAAGGGCGGCAACTCCGGCGTCTTTGGCGACAGTACCAAGTACGATTCCTACCACATCACCGAAGCCCACTACCGCCTCGGCGGCACCTCCAGCGCCGGCCAGTATTCGGCCTGGCAGAAGGCACCCTTCCAACCCATCGACAACCTCGCGCAATACTGGTTCCAGCAATTCCTGCTGCAGCCTACCGGGCAGTCCCTGGGCTTCGTGCTGCACTCCACCGACCTGTTGCAGCCGCACCATGTGTGGACCACCTCGGCCCTCAACCACTACAGTTGGGAATCCTGGGTAGACACCAATTACAACACTCTGGACCTGGATGACCCCAAGCTGGTCGCGGCGGACCTCGCCAATTTCACCCCGCTCTCGCCCACGGCCACCGATATCCGCGCCCTGATTACCCACGGCGGCGATATTGCCTACTCGCAGGGCGGCGCTGTGCTGAGTGCCACCGACGACGCCACCCGCACCCGTGTCGGCAAGATTGTCATTCCCAACGCCATCGCGATGGTCGTGACCATTCTCAACCGGGCCGCACTGCGCTTCTAGGCTCTGCAATTCCTCTTCCTTCGGGGAGAGGAATTTTTAATACCAATAAAAAAAGCTGAATAAACAAGGGTGCAAAAATCATCATGAAAACTGCCATTTTCCTCAGCGTTGCGCTGCTCCTGCCCGTCGCCGTCGCCAGTGCCAATGCCGACGTTCGCTATAACCTGGATTCGCCCCAGGTCGTCGCCAGCCTTGACCACGAAGCCCTGCCGGCCGCGGCGGTGGACCTGCTCTACCACGCCGCCCAGCACGGGCAACGTGGCCTGAAGCGCGAGCAGGTCACCGCACGCCTGATCGAAAATCGTCTGCTCGGCAACTACGCCCGGCAGACCTATGGCGACGACACCCTGTTCGACGACCAGCGTGTCGGTTTCAGCGAAGCGGTCGACATGGAAAACCAGTTGGTGTCCACCTTGCAGGCCGGCCTGGAAAAACCCCTGCAACAGGCGATGATGGCCAATGGCGGCGTCAAGGCCTGCATTACCCGCGAATACACCGTGAACGCAGCCGATTTTGACAAGGTCTTCGGGCCCGACACCGCCACCCGGCTGGAATTCACACTCGACCCCACGCACGAAGCGCTGGCGAAAAACATCACCGTGCTCAGTTATCATTTTCCCGGCGGCGCCGACGCCAGCATTTCCCTCGGCGATATTTACAGCTACCAGAATGTGCAGGGCCGCAACATGATGTTTGGCCGCGACAGCAGCTATATTGCCGACCAGGCCAAGCTGCTGCTGGAGCACCGCTTCATTCTCGACTGGGCCGCGCGCCGCTCCGGCCTGGGCCCGCAGGATATCGCCTTTGTGCGGCAAGCCGTGCTTGACCGCGCCCGCCGCGACGAGCTGGAGCACTATATGGGCCTCGATCAGAACCTGGAAGAAGGCACCGCCTACCTGCGCCAGCTGCGCGCCGCCGTAACTGCTGCCGACGTGCAGGCCTTCTACCAGTCGCACAAGAATAATTTCAAACAGATCGACCGCGCCAGGGCCCGCCATATCGAAGTGGCCGACGAGCAGCAGGCGCGCGATATTTACACCGACCTCGACAAGGGCGGAGATTTCGCTGCCGAGGCGCGCGCCCACTCGCTGGCCGCCGACGGCAGCGCCGGTGGTGAAATGGGCTGGGTCAATTACCCCAAGGACCAGAATATTCCCTGGCTCCTGCAACTGGTCTTTACCCAGCAGCCCGGCGCCCTGTCGCGCCCGGTACGCACACCGGTCGACAACGGCCAGGCACATTGGCAGATCGTGCAGGTAGAAGACCGCGTTGAAAGCTACCTGCCCGCCGACAGCAACGAAGTGCGCTTTGCCGCCTCGGAATCCTTGGCGCGCATCAGGGCCGGCGAGAACTTCCGCAGCCTGCGCCAGCAACTGCTGAGCAAGGCCGACATCCAGGCCAATCCGCAATTCCTGCCAATAAACTCCCTGCAATTCTGAGGCGCGCCATGAACGCAAAAAGAACAGGCCTGGTGCTGGTCGGGCTCGCCGGCACGGCGCTGCTGGCCGGTATCTGGCAGGCGGCCGAGGCCCCGGCCGATACCGCTACGCTGGTGCAGCCTGCACGCACCGCTGGCTTTACAACAACACCCCATGACACAGCCACGGCGGTCGCTGCAAAGCCGGCTCCCGTGCAACTGCCCCCGGCAGTCATCCAGCCGGCCCGCGCCAGCGTACCCGTGCCCGCCGTCATCGACCAGTCGGCGCCGGCCGAAGTCAGCATGGCCAAGGCGCGTGAACAGGGCGACGACCGTGCGCCGCCCATCAACCGCGTGCCGGAAACCGACCAGCCGCCCACCGCCGCCGAGCAGGCCGACCCCCTGCTTTACGCCAAATACGAAAAGCGCCAGAGCAGTCGCGCCTACGCCAGTTATGTGCAGGCCGCCGACGCCGCCATCCCCGAGCAGCAACAGGAACTGGAACAAGCCAAGGCCCAGGGCATCACCCCCGAGCAGTTGGCAACTGGCGAAGAAAAAATCCGCCTGATGCAGCAAATGCGCGACCGACTGCTTAACGAACACCCGGAAATCGCACAGTAGCCGCAGTGGCGAGCGGATGTAGGGCGTCAATAAGCGCAGCGCATTGCGCCGAATGGTCAACCATGCGCCACCGCTTGATAAGCTCGACACGCGGTGGCAGTCCCCATAGGGCGCAATCCCCCAAGGGGACTTCTTTCGGGGCGTAACCGAAAGACATTGCGCCGTATTCAGTAAATGCCACCAATGCAGCATCAGGGCTTTCATGCGGCGCAATGCGCTGCGCTTATTGACGCCCTACGGCCCTCGACAATAGTCACTGTAGCGCAATAAGCGCAGCAGATCGTGCAGTAGAACGCTATCATCTGCCCATAACTCGAAGCAGCAGAACTGCCATGATGCACAAACACCCGCCCCTGACCTCTCTTTACCTGTTGCTCGCACTGACCCTGGCCGCCTGCGCCCGGCACAACCCGCCGGCCCCGCCACCGCCACCCCTGAGCAAGCTCGCCCAGCTCGGCCAGAAACTCTTTTTTGACCCCCGGCTCTCCGCCTCCGGCCAGCAGTCCTGCTCCAGTTGCCATAGCCCGCAGAGCCATTTCGGTCCGCCCAATAATCTTTCCCTGCAACTGGGAGGTCCGCTCGGCAATTTGCCGGGCTCGCGCACCGCGCCCAACCTCACCTACCTGAGCGAAACCCCCGGCTTTTCCATCGGTCCCGATACCGACAGTGACAACGACGCCGACCGCATGAATACCGGTCGCCGCAGCGGCCCCGTCGCCACCGTAAAGCCCACCGTCGCAAAATCCGCGAATAATGCCGCCAGCAATGCGGCGCTGGTGCCGCGCGGCGGCTTTTTCTGGGATGGCCGCGCCGACAATCTCGCCGCCCAGGCCATGGGCCCGCTGCTCAACCCGGTGGAAATGGCCAACAAGAACCCCGAAACCCTGGCCGCCAAAATCCGCGCGCTGCCCTACGCCGCCGACTTCAAGGCCGTGGTCGATCCGCACATTCTGGAAGACTCGCGCCGCCTGCCCTCCTACGCGCTGTTCGCCATATCGCGCTATGAAATGGAAGACCCCGCCTTTCACCCCTACAGCAGTAAATACGACGCTTACCTCAGCGGTCAGGCCCGCCTCAGCCGCGCCGAAAAACGCGGCCTGAAATTGTTTGAAGATCCGCAAAAAGGCAATTGCGCCGCCTGCCACCTGAGCCAGAAAACCCCCGGTGGCCGCCCACCGCTTTTCACCGACTTCCAGTACGAAGCACTCGGCGTGCCGCACAATCCGGCCCTGCCCGCCAACGTCGATCTCGGCATCTGCGGCCCCACTCGCCGTGACCGTTACTCACAGCAGCCGCAGAATTGCGGCCTGTTCAAAACCCCCAGCCTGCGCAATGTCGCCGGGCGCCATGCCTTTTTCCACAATGGCGTATACAACAACCTCAATGACGTGCTGCACTTTTATGTAGAGCGCGACACCAGGCCCGAAAAGTTCTATTCACACAGGCCCGACGGCAGCATCGCCAAATACGACGACCTGCCGACGCAATACCAGGGAAATATCGACACCATCGACGCCCCCTTCGACCGCCACCCCGGCGACAAGCCAGCACTGAATGACAAGGAAATTCAGGACGTTATAGCGTTTCTTGGCACGCTGAGCGATGGTTACGGGCAGTAAGGAAAACGTCAGACGGGCAAAGGGGAAAAGTCTTCGTCAAACAAGCAATGTCGCGCGCCCGACAAATCTGCAAGACAATTGTCAGCAAACACACGTGCCCGTAAAAGCCGGCGCCGCCGTTTGAATCCCCTCCGGTTCAGGCGGGGAAATCTGACTCATGCTTCACGTTTTTTGGGACCACCGAAAGCACCCGGAAGATAATTGACCTGCCATGGCAGAGGCATTGAAGAACGAGCTCTTCCCGCCAGATATATTCCCGAATAAAAATCAAAAATATCAGAATATTTTAATATGGTTTCAATATCGCCTTGCAAAAGCTGACTATTATTCATAATATTTTTGAAATTTCACGAGGCTGCAATAAAAGCACTGTAAAACCTTGGCACAAATTCACTGCCCTCCACGTGGGCAGCACATTGGAGAACACCGATGAAACGGACTGCCCCACTGCTACCCACTGCCCTGGCCCTTGCAATCGCACTGATATCACACGGCGCCCAGGCGGCTGATGCCAACGACAACAACACCACCACGCCGATCAAGCACGTGATCGTCGTGATCGGTGAAAACCACTCCTTCGACAACCTGTTCGCCACCTACCAGCCGCCCAGCGGCCAGAGCATTCTCAATCTGCTGTCCGAGGGCATCGTCACCACTAAAGGCGCGCACGGCAGCAATATCAGCCTGGCCCAGCAGAACACGGCCACGGACACGAGCAGTTATTCGATCAACCCCACCCGCACCGGCAGCTATGGTTCCTGGGAACCCCAGGTTGACCTGATCGGGCCGGTGTTTGATGTGCGCTATGACAGCCTGCAGATTATCAACTGGCTGCCCACCGTGGTCGGCCCCGCCAACGGCCCCTTCCAGATTACCCAGGCCGACGTGCCCTACGCCACGCCCCTGTCGGTAACCGGCGATCCGGTGCACCGCTTCTTCCAGATGTGGCAGCAAACGGGCGGCACCAATGCCAAGCATGACCTTTTTGCCTGGGTACCGTCGCAGACGGGCGCTGGCGATGACACCAACTACCTCGGCATCGGCACCACGACCAGCAATATCATGCAGGGCAGTGAGGAAATGGGCTTCTTCAACATGAGCACGGGTGATGCGCCCTACCTCAAGAGCCTGGCCCAGCAGTACGCCATGAGCGACAATTTCCACCAGTCCGTCATGGGTGGCACCGGCATGAATTTTTATGCCATTTCCACCGGCGGCCAGCTACCCGTGTACAACGTCAACGGCAGTCTGGCCACGCCGCCCGCCAACCAGATCGAAAACCCCAATCCGCAGTCGGGCACCAACAATTTCTTCACGCAAGACGGCTACAGCGGTGGCTCCTACGTTAATTGCTCCGACGCCACCCAGCCCGGTGTAGCCCCCATCGCCGCGCTGCTGGCAGCGGAAGGCCGCCCGGCCAAGTGCACGCCCGGCGCGTATTATCTGGTGAACAATTACAACCTGCCCTACAGCTCCACCGGTGCAGTGCAGCCCCTGGGCGCCACCACCTATACCTTCCCGCCGCAAACCACGCCGACCATCGCCGATCTGCTGACCAATAATGCCGTCAGTTGGAAGTGGTATACCGGTGGTCGTGACCTCAACGATTTTGTGTCCACCTACTTCCCGGGTGTGGCCACCGATGTGCTGCAATTGCTGGACTACAACAACCTCGGCGATCCGCTGGTGGCCAACACGCGCGTGATGACCGGCCCCATGGCGCAGAACCTGCAAAGCCTCGGCAATTTCTATAGCGACGTGAACAAGGGCACCCTGCCCGCCGTCACCTTCGTGGTGCCGCCCGGACTGGAAAGCGGCCACCCCGGTGCTTCCGCCCCGGTGTTCTACGAGGGCTTCCTGTCGAATCTCGTGAGCAAGGTGCAGGCCAACCCCAGCCTCTGGCAGGACACCGCCATCATCATCACCTCGGATGAAGGCGGCGGCTACTTTGACACGGGCTCGATCCAGCAGTTGGATTTCTTCGGCGACGGTCCGCGTATTTCACTGCTGGTGGTTTCGCCCTATGCCAAGCAGGGCGTGATCGACCACAGCTACAGCGATCACTCGTCCATCCTGAAATTCATCGAGAAGAACTGGAAGCTGCCGACCATTTCCAGCGCCAGCCGCGACAACCTGCCCAATCCCGTGCAGGCCAGCGGTGCTTACCTGCCCTCCAATTCGCCGGCCATTGGCGACCTCAGCGGTCTGTTCAACTTCTAAACCGGTGAGCTGGCCGTTCCGTCCGCTGGACGTCACGGCCAGACCCAGGCAGGACGAGTAAAGTGGTATTTTTGACTCAGCGCTTCAGCACCCGACTGGCTGCAATAGCCAGCAGCCTCTTGCTGGCTATTGCCCTGCCAGCCTGCCAGACCCAGCCCACTCCCAGCGTTCAAGACCCGGCCGCGCTCGCCCGCAGCCGGCTCTACCATGCGCCCGAGTTACCAACAGCGGGGGACAGCATCACCATCGACAACGTCTACAGCATGCAGATACTGGCCCTGCCCAGCATCGACCGTATGCAGGCCCTGGGGCGGCGCATTTTTTTCGACAAATCCCTGTCGGCATCGGGCCAGCTTTCCTGCGCCTCCTGCCACGACCCCGCTTTCGCCTACGGCCCGCCCAACGCGCTTGATGTGCAAATGGGCGGCCCCGCGCTGGACCAAATGGGCAACCGTGCCGCCCCCTCGCTGCGTTATAAAGAACGCATGCCTGCTTTTTCCGAGCATTTTTTTGACGAAGACAAACCCACCGGCATCGATCAGGGCCCAACCGGCGGCTACGGCTGGGACGGTCATTTTTCGACACCGCATATCCAGGCTGGCCTGCCCGTGCTGGCCAGCAACGAAATGGCCAATAGCAGCGCAGGCATTGTCGCCGCAAAATTGCGGCAAGCCGATTACGCCCCGCTATTCCGCCAGACCTTTGGCCAGAATGCGCTGGACGACGACGTCAAGGCCTTTAAATGGATGACGCTGGCGCTGGAATATTTCCAGCGCGATGCCAGCGAATTTTATCCCTACAGCAGCAAGTACGACGCCTACCTGCGCGGGCAGGTAGCCCTGTCAGATCAGGAACAGCGCGGGCTGAAAGTGTTCAACGATCCCGAAAAAGGCAATTGCGCCATCTGCCATGTCAGCACCCGCGGCCGGGCCGGCGCCATGCCCGACTTTACCGATTTCGGTCTGGTCGCCGTCGGCGTGCCACGCAATATGCACTTGAGCATCAACCAGAACCCGGCATTTTATGATCTCGGGCTGTGCGGCCCTTACCGCGATGACCTGAGCAAGCACCCCGAATATTGTGGCGCCTTCCGCACTCCCAGCCTGCGCAATGTGGCCCTGCGCAAGAGCTTTTTCCACAACGGGGTATTTCACGATTTACGGCAGGTGCTGGAATTTTACGCCACCCGCGATACCGACCCGGCACGCTGGTATCCCCGCATCCAGAGTGGCCCCCATCAGGGTGAGGTCGATATTTATAACGACCTGCCGCCGGCCTATCGCAAAAACGTCAATCAGGATGCCCCCTTCAGCCGCAACAGCGCGGGCCAGGTCAGGCTGAGCGAAGCCGATATTGATGACATAATGGCCTTCATGAACACCCTGACCGATGGCTATACGCCAGCGCGCGTGGCAGGACAGTGAGGGCACTACCGTGAAAAACCTGAATTGGCGCTGGGTCGGCATTGGCCTTTCGCTGGCCGTCATGGTCATCGCCATCGGCGCCGCCCGCTACAGCGCCGACAGCTCGCAGCCGGCCGCCAACCCGGTGGCCCCGCCGCTGGCAATACCGGCTCCGCCCGCCGCTATTGCCCCTCCCCCGATCGCAGCAGCGCCGTCAGCGCCACCCGCGCCCGTCGTCATCCCGCCGCAGATGGCGAAAATAGCCGCCGACGCCCGCGACACCCCCATGGACCGGCCCATGAGCCAGGTCACCAAGAGTTGGCTGGGCTGCCACAGCCAGCAGACCTATCAGGACACCCTGGCCCTGCTGGCCAGCAAAAACCCCGCCGCCGCCGACCCGTTCAAGGGCCCCAATGCCGCCTGCGTCATGCTGACCCCCGGCCAACAGGTGCTCCTGATGGAGACAGACCAGAGTAGTCACGCGGCTCAGGTCAGGCTGGGCGCCACTGGCGATATTGTCTGGACTGATCCGTCAGCGCTGGGTGGTGGGAATTGAGACGAGCCAACCTTGAGATCCGAATATGCGCCGCTCCTGACGATGACCACGGAGTTCAAAAAAGACACGAAGTTACGACTTCTCCAGATATACAAAATTTTATATATTACAGCTCATGACTCCTTCGAAGCCCATCGAGTTCCGGGGCAGTTCCCTCGGCGATCTCCGTGCCTTCCCTGTTGCGACACGGCGCGAGGCCTGATATCAGCTTGATCAGGTTCAGCAGGGTCGTAAGCCCGACGACTGGAAGCCCATGAACACCGTAGGCCAGGGTGTGCGCGAAATTCGTATATCCGTATAAGAGACGAAGCGGGCGCCTTCCGGGTCATCTACGTAGCAAAGTTTGCCGAAGCCATCTACGTGCTGCACTGCTTTCGGAAAAAGACCGAGCAAACCAGCCAACATGACATAGACCTGGCTGCAAAGCGCTACCGTGACTTGAAGCAGGAGCTGGGCCAATAGCCGGTCATGGCGCTGGCATCACCACTAACCCGACAAGCCCCATGAACAACAAGCAATTTTCCAGCGTATGGGATGCCATCGAGGACACCCCGGCAGAAGCAGAGAACATGAAGCTCCGCTCGGAACTGATGATGGCCCTGAAAGACCGCATCGCCGCATCCGGCCTGAGCCAGGCCGAGGCTGCCCAGGTGTTTGGCGTCACCCAGCCCCGCATCTCCGACCTTATGCGCGGCAAAATCAATCTGTTCGGCATCGACGCCCTGGTCAACATGGCGGCGAGTGCCGGTCTGCACGTTGAAATGTACCTGAAAGAATCCGCATAAGCCCTTTCAAAGTCAGCGTGGGATTCTCGCTCCCCCGTCTGCCATGCTCCAGGCATGGCAGACCTACCCTCCATCCATGGAGGGCAAAAAAAACGGGGCGACAATGTCGCCCCGACCCCGTCCGGCTCGCATCACGCCATTAGAAGCCCGCCACCTTCAGCCGGTTGGCCTGATTGCGGAACAGCGTCACCGGGCTGGTTTCAAAAATGCTGACCAGACCATAAATCTGGTTCACTTCGTCCAGGTGGTTCATGTTGTAGTTGTCGCGTATCACCGTGCCCAGGTGGCTGGCGCACTGCCCCACCGCGCCGTCGTTGGCATTGCCACCAAAGGCCAGGCCGGTCAGCGCCAGTGCCGGGTCTGTCGGGTCGAGAATGTTGGTGAAGTGCCCCGTGCCGCTCCAGGAATAAAACGCAATGCCCTTCGCGCTTGCCGGGCCATTGCCGCAACTGCTGGTGGGCAGGCCGGCGGGGTAGCTGGCGTTGAAGGCATTCACGCCCGCCGTGCTCAACTGTTTCATCGCCGCCAGCGAATTCTGCTCGTACGACAGCCCGTAGGTCAGTGAGGCAAACGTGGCATAGGCATTGACGATGCTCGACAGCACCGCCCCCGCCAGCGTGCCGACGCCGGGAATATTGGTCAGCCCGCTCACCGCATCGGCCAGCGAGGAACCGTGATTGACGCCGCCCACGGTAGACAGCGAGGCCACATTGCCGGGAATGACCGCCGCCACATAGCGCGTGTCCAGTGCCCCCTGGCTATGGGCCATGAAATTGACCTTGGCTGCCCCCGTAATGGCCAATATGGTCTTGGTCTGCGCCAGCAGCTCCTCGCCCCGCACCTCGACATTATTGAAGGCCGCCACCTGGGTTACATAGACCTTGGCGCCATTCGAGGCCAGATCGGAGGGGATGCCGTAGAAATAGCCAATGCCCCCGGTGCCGGCCAGGCCGTGGGCCAGGATGATGGGGTACTTGGTCTGGGCATAGCTGCCTGACACCGAGGAGCTGCCGGCGCTGCTGCAGCCACTGGTGCTGCACAGGGTATAGCTGTTGGAATTGGCTAAGGCGGAAGCAGAAAGCGCAGCGCTGGCGGCAAGCGCCAGGGAGAGAAGAGTCCTTTTCATCTTTTTATACTCGGCGTGTATTTTAGTGTTTTTGTTGTCTGCCTCACAAACCGGAATAATGTCCTGATTTGCGCACTCATGTTCCTTGACAAGGCAACAGCAATGTATCCATTAATTTTAACGCCGATAATATCCAAGGCGGACAACAGATAGCCCAAAGCGGACAGGCCCACACGGCGGCTAGCCCGTCCTGCCATCATCTTAGTTCTTATTGCTATATAAAATATCAATATGACAATTTAATCGTTCTAAAAGAATAAGCGCGGGACTAGGATTAGCCCTGTCAACGATGCCGCTCACGGCGTCAACGCCTGCGCCGGGCACTGGATTCCGGCCGGGATAGCGGAGGAAATCATCATGTCCGTTGCACTGGAAACCCCTGGCCCCACCCACGACAGCGCGGCCCCGGCCCTGTATGCCGTGTCCACCAGCACGCCGGAAGACGTGCTGGCCCAAGCCCGCACCCGCGCGGCCAGCGAAGGCCTTGCCTATGCCGGCGGGGTGCTGCCGCCCGACGCCTGGGCGCTGGTTCAGGCCGGCGCCGCCGTGCTGGTGGATGTGCGCACCACCGAGGAACGCAAGTTTGTCGGCCATGTGCCCACCAGCCTGCACGTGGCCTGGGCCACCGGCACCAGCATGACCCGCAACCCGCGTTTCGTGCGTGAACTGGAGGCCAAGGTCAAAAAGGATCGGGTCGTGCTGCTCCTCTGCCGCAGCGGCAAGCGCTCCGCCGCCGCCGCCGAGGCCGCCGCCAAGGGTGGCTTCACGAATGTGTTCAATGTACTGGAAGGCTTTGAAGGTGAACTGAACGACCGGCAACAGCGCGGCGAGAGCGATGGTTGGCGGCACTGGAACCTGCCCTGGGTGCAGGACTGAGGCACAGCCTTGTAGGGTGGCCTGCCCGCTCCCGGCGCAGCGCGACACTACCTACATCCCTTCAGGGCGGAACCGCGAAGCGTTTCCACCAGTTGCCCCGGAACAGCTTGCTATTGCAAAACCTGCTGGCGACAACAGTGCCAACGTTATTTTTCACCAGAACATTCGGCGGAAACACTGCGCGGTTCCGCCCCGCAAGGATGTAGATGCTGCCAGGCCGGGAGAGCGGCAGCCCGATTTATGACACCAATACCCGCTTATATGACGCAACCGTAGCAAGCATGTCATAAATAAAATAGCAATAGCCTATTATAATATTTAGTTATATATGAATAACCATATGGAATAAGCAAAAAGACCGGCGCTAGAATCGCAGCCCATGTTCAGGGTGCGTCTGGTGTCGCTACTGGCTTTGTCAGTATCCGTGTCGCCAGGGCCAGGAATCCGTTTCGGGGTAAGGGAATGTCTCGACTGCATGACGAGCGCTGGCACAATGACGACTCCGACGCCCCTCCACGGGCGCCCATCGCACGAGGTTTGCGCGCCATGAGCTCCAATACCCCTCCCCGGCCCGACACCCCCTGGAATCTCGGCCAGATTGTCGCCGAATTGCGCGCCGTGCGCGAAAGCTGGCGCGAAGCACAAAGCCGCAATACCGAATTCGGCGGACGGGAATTACCCTCGCGTGAAGCCCTGCGCGATATTTTAACGTCGCTCTGCGGCGCCCTCTTTCCCATGCGCCTCGGCCCGCCCGACCTGCGCCAGGAAACCGAGGATTTTTATATCGGCCACACCCTTGACGCCGCACTCAATGCCCTGCTCGGCGAAGTACGCCTTGAACTGCATTATATTCACCGCCGCCAGCCCCTGAGCGAAGACGCGCTGGAACAAAAAGCCGTCGCCATCGTGCGCGAATTTGCGCAGGGCCTGCCGCAACTGCGCATTCTGCTCGACACCGACGTGCAGGCCGCCTATCGCGGTGATCCCGCCGCGCGCAGTGTCGACGAAGTGCTGCTCTGCTACCCCGGCGTGCTCGCCATTATTTACCACCGCCTCGCGCACGCCTTGTATCGCCTCGGCGTGCCTCTGTTGGCGCGCATCAGCGCCGAGCAGGCACACGGCCAGACCGGTATCGACATTCACCCCGGTGCGCAGATTGGTCGCAGCTTTTTTATCGACCACGGCACCGGCGTGGTCATCGGCGAAACCGCCGTGATCGGCGACAACGTGCGCATTTATCAAGCCGTCACCCTCGGCGCCAAACGCTTCACCACCGACGAAGCCGGTAATTTACAGAAAGGCCAAGCCCGCCACCCGATAGTGGAAGATGACGTCGTCATTTATGCCGGCGCCACGATCCTGGGCCGCATCACCATCGGCCGCGGCTCCGTCATCGGCGGCAACGTCTGGCTCACGCGCAGCGTGCCCCCCGGCAGCAATATTACCCAGGCCACGCTGCAAAGCGAGGTGGGGCAGAAAGGAATTTAATTGCAGCGCGGGCAAAGGAAACTTGGGGAGGCGCATTGCACGAAGTCTGGATAAAAGAACCACCCCCTCTCCCGGAGGGAGAGGGAATTTACAGAACCGCCACCCACAGGAGCCCATCATGGCCGATACCAAAGACACACAACTGGCGCTAGGCGACAACGCCGCCCGCCAGCTAGCCAACGCTACCAAGACCACCGCGCAACTCTCCACCATCACCCCGCGCTGGCTCACGCATCTGTTGCAGTGGCAGCCGGTTGAAGCCGGTATTTTCCGCCTCAACAAAGTCAAGAACCCGCTCGATGTGCGCGTTGCCTGCACCCAGCGCGACGAAGCCGAGCTGCCGCAGACTTTTGTCGATTACGAAGAGCAGCCGCGCGAATATTTCCTCAACGCCGTCACCACCGTGCTCGACGTGCACACCCGCGTGTCTGACCTCTACAGCAGCCCGCATGACCAGATTAAAGAACAGCTGCGCCTGACCATCGAGACCATCAAGGAACGTCAGGAAAGCGAGCTGATCAACAATCCCGAATACGGCCTGCTGGCCAGCGTGGCTGACGAGCAGCGCATTTCCACGCTCACCGGCGCGCCCACGCCCGATGACCTCGACGACCTTATCGCCAAGGTCTGGAAAGAGCCCGGCTTCTTCCTGACTCACCCGCTGGCCATCGCCGCCTTTGGCCGCGAATGCACCCGCCGCGGCGTGCCGCCCCCCACCGTCAGCCTGTTTGGCGCCCAGTTCCTCACCTGGCGCGGCCTGCCCCTGATTCCCTCCGACAAGGTGCCGGTGGAAGACGGCAAGACCAAGATTATCCTGCTGCGTGTGGGCGACAAGCGCCAGGGCGTGGTCGGCCTCTACCAGCCCGGCCTGGCCGGCGAGCAGAGCCCCGGCCTTTCGGTGCGCTTCATGGGCATCAACCGTAGCGCGATCGCCTCCTACCTGATCTCGCTGTACTGCTCCCTGGCCGTGCTGACCGACGATGCGCTGGCCGTGCTCGATGACGTGGAGATCGGCAAGTACCATGAATACACCGACACCTACAAGTAATGCTGCCGCCGCGCTCGACGCGGCGCCGCCAGGTTTTCCCGACCTGGCCACGCTGAACCGGCTGGCGGGCGAGTTTTTTGCGGCGGCGGCGAGCGGGCGCGAGCCCCACGCTGGCCCAGCCCCGCACTCGCCGCAGGACGTGCTGACGGTGGCCACCCGCCTGCCCTCGCTGGCCCCCGCCGCGCAGGCCCCCAACGGCGTGCCCGACTCGGCACTGGAAGCCCTGCCCGCGCTCGGCCGTGGCGGCACCCACGCTCTGTCGGTGCCGGAGGCCTACAGCCCGCCAGCACCGCTGCCCGCCAACCCGCAGCCTGCCTATTCACAGCCACCAAGCCCACCGGCACCTCCCCTGCCCGTGGGCGCCCCCGCCGCCGGCTTCCCCGGCGGCAGCAGTCCCGGCTCGCCCTTTTACTTTCTAGGTGAAGGTAATGGCTACCCCAGCGCAGCACCAAGTGCAGTTACGCCCACGCTCGCCCACGCCGCTTCGACCTCCGAGCCCAGCTACGGAACCGTCCCCTCTCTCTCCGGGATCCCACCCAGGACGGGTGGGAGTCCGGGCAGCGCCGGGAGCGCTGCTGGTAGAGGGGCAGGGGTGAGGGACCGAGGAGCGCCTGAGCACTTGCCGCCGCAACAACCCAACCCAGCCCCGGCAACAGCGCCAGGCCCCGACCGCACCGGCATTTCGTTGCTAACCCTCCCCGGCAATGCCACACCACCTACCCCGCCGGCCACACCCCAGCCAACGGGCGCACCAACCCCAGCGGGCATACCAGCCGGCCCCAGTTCCCCTTACTACTTCCTCGGCGAAAGCAGCGCCTACCACGGTGCCGTTCCGAGCGCATCGGCCCCCGAAGCCAGCTACACCGGCCTCCCCAGCGACAACGACCTGAAAGCCCTGCTCAGCGGCGCCGACCGCACTCCGGCCAGCCCGCAAGCCGCCCGGCCGGCCAACACCGATTCACCCTATTACTTCGTGAATCCCCCGGCAGCCACCCCACAGGCCCAGCCCTATGCCACCCGCGAGCAAACCCCGCAGGTGCCACAAAGCGCCCACCCGCCCTTCGACGTGCAGGCCATACGCCGCGACTTCCCGATCCTTCAGGAGCGCGTCAACGGCAAGCCCCTGATCTGGATGGACAACGCCGCCACCACGCACAAGCCGCAGGCCGTGATCGACCGCCTTGCATATTTCTACGCCCACGAAAACTCCAATATCCACCGCGCCGCGCACGAACTGGCGGCACGCGCCACCGACGCCTACGAAGGCGCGCGCAATAAAGTCGCGCGCTTTCTCGGCGCCAGCTCGGCGGAGGAAATCATTTTCGTGCGCGGCGCCACCGAAGCCATCAACCTCGTCGCCAAGACCTGGGGGGTGCAGAACGTGGGCGCTGGCGACGAGATCATCGTCTCCCACCTGGAACACCACGCCAATATCGTGCCCTGGCAGCAGCTCGCGGCGCAAAAAGGCGCGAAGCTGCGCGTGATTCCGGTGGATGACGACGGCCAGATCCTGCTCGACGAATACCGCAAGCTGCTCAACGACCGCACGAAAATCGTCGCCGTCACGCAGGTATCGAACGCCCTCGGCACCATCACGCCGATCAAGGACATCATTGATATCGGCCACCGTGCCGGCGCCCGCGTGCTGGTCGATGGCGCGCAGGCGGTGTCGCACCTGCGCGTCAATGTGCAGGCGCTGGACGCCGATTTTTATGTCTTCTCCGGGCATAAAATCTTCGGCCCCACTGGCATTGGCGTCGTCTACGGCAAAAAGGAAATCCTCGAAGACATGCCGCCCTGGCAGGGTGGCGGCAACATGATTGTCGATGTCACCTTCGAGCGCACCATCTTCCAGCCGCCCCCCGGCCGCTTTGAAGCCGGCACCGGCAATATCGCCGATGCCGTCGGCCTCGGCGCCGCGCTGGATTATGTGGACCGTATCGGCCTGGAAAACATCAGTCGCTACGAGCACGACCTGGTGGCCTACGCCACCCACGGCCTGCTCACCGTACCGGGCATCCGCCTGATCGGCACCGCGAAAGAAAAAGCCAGCGTCATCTCCTTCGTGCTCAACGGCCACCGCAACGAAGACATCGGCGCCGCCCTCAACCGCGAAGGCATCGCCGTCCGCACCGGCCACCACTGCGCCCAGCCCATCCTCCGCCGCCTGGGCGTGGAAACGGCTGTGCGTCCTTCACTGGCGTTTTATAATACCTGTGAGGAAGTGGACAAGCTGGTGTCGGTGGTGAACAGGTTGGCGAGAAAAGGCGTAGTGTAAAGGAAGGGAGTGGTGTAAAAGCCGCTTAACCCACATGTAATAAAAAACCGGCAATCCCGTGAGGAATTGCCGGTTTTTTATTACAGCCCCGTAGGGCGTCAATAAGCGCAGCGCATTGCGCCGCACGAAATGCTGCCCTTGCACAGCTGCTTTATCCAGGCACCGTGGCATCCAACCAGATACGGCGCAATGTCCTTCGGTTACGAAGTCCCCTTGTGGGATTGCGCCCTACGTCCCTGCGTTTGGGTGCGGTCATTGGGGCTCCGTGAGGATGGCATACTATGCCAATTGACCATTTACACAAACTTAGGGACACCCCCTATTAAGTAGTTTCCCCTCAAGAAGAAAGCGTTAACCCACCATATAAATATAGTAGCCCTCAACGTATGAAACCTGAAGTTCACCGAAGACAGCTCCCGAGAGGCCTTTCTCCTTCCATTTCATCATACGATCCCTGCCATCTGCTGGCAGTTTCTGATACTCAAGATGGAGGTCTTTGATTTTCACGATCCTGAACATCTCATCCAGCCTTCCCAGCGGGGAACCGCAGAATCCTTTCAAGTAGTCAAGTATCTCATCATAAGAGCCACCTTCCCAGAAAATACTCTCAATCGCTCCGATCGCCACACCACTTCCTTCCATTAAAAAAACTATTTCCTGCGCAGAAAATAATTTTGCAAGAGAAGAAAAGCAGACAAAAATGCTATTTGTTTTTTCTCCGTTCGTATAATAATCACCGGCAAACGAAACTGCCACAGCATCGGCCGATATATCCATCAGGAAGTCCTTTGTGCTTGTCAGCGACAGGAAATGACAGTCCGCCAAGAATCTCTCTTTGGCGGCATCATCAGCACACCCCGGATTGAAGCTCCACTTTCCCAAATGCATCTCAAAAATAGAGTTTTCGCCATATCCGCGATCAAGCATTACCTGATCAACATGAAAAAAATCCGGCAACTTGTGCCTCATGATGGCATACATACACTTAGACATTGTCACTCCGGGTTGTTCACATCAACGCCCCACCCACCGCCTCATATCATCCGCCACCGGCACCAGCGCAATCACGATCAGGCAAACCGCGAGCGGCACGGTCGCAATAAACCCGATGGCCTTGAACCCCAGCGCGCCGCTCACGCCACCCGCAAAAAACATCAGCAGCAGCGATGCCAGCAGCCGCAGCCGGGCGCGGTCCGCCACCACCGGGGCCACCGTGGCATCGGCGTTGATATAAAGCATTTTGCCCAGCTCAATACCAATATCAGTCACCAGCCCGGTCACGTGGGTGGTGCGGATTTCCGACTTGGAGAGCTTGGTGATCATGGCATTCTGCAAACCCATGATGTAGCAGAGCAGCGACACGGTGAAGGGCACAAACAGCCAGTGCTGCCGGCCCATATGCCCACCGAGGATGCCGAACACCAGCAGCAGCAGTGCCTCCAGCATGAGCGGCAGCGCGTATTCGCTTTGCAGGGCCTGGCGCCGCCCCCAGTTAATGAGGATGGCCGAGCTGGCCGCCCCCAGGAGAAAGGACAGCAGCGAGCCCAGCCCGGCCAGCATCAGCGTGACCTCGCCCAGTGCCGCGTGATCGGCGATAGCCGAGACGATCCCGGTCATGTGCGAGGTATATTGATGCACCGCCAGAAAGCCGCCGGCATTGGCGGCGCCTGCGTTAAAGGCAAGGTAAATGGCCAACTGGCGGTTTGCCGTCGCGCTGCGCTCACGACCGCTCAGTCGTCGCAAATAATGAATGGGCATGGGACTCTCGCACTGACCAGTCTGCATTCCTTCTAACACGCCAGCAGGCAAAGCCTCAAGGCGGACACAGGCCCGGCATCGCTGCAAACGGCACCGGGCCACCCCGTAGGGCGGGTCGCCTGATGCCGGTCCCCCACTCAACGCACAAAGGCATTAACCCAGCCCAGCCCAGCTCACCGCCTGCGCATCGGCGGGTTACACCCGCCCTACGGTTTGCCACCAGCTCAAACTTCGGCTTCACACCAGATAAACATCAAACCGCCCACTCTGTCCCGCCACCTCCAGCGAGGGCTTTTTCCCCGCCAGATACGGTGCCAATTTTGGCCGTTTCACCACCACCCGCTTGCGCGCCACAGCCAAGGCTGGTAACAGCAGCTCATCAGCGTCCAGGTCTTCGCCCACGATGGCGCGAAACACCCGCATTTCCTTTTTTACCAAGGCTGATTTTTCGCGATGCGGAAACATGGGGTCGAGCAACACCACATCGGGCCGCTGTTCGGGAGCCACATCAGCAAAAGCCAGCAAGGCCGCCAGTGCCTCGCCGGGCTGAAAATGCATACGGGAAATAATCGGCGCCAGTTCGGCATCGAGCGCGGCGCGCTGCAAGCCGTCCACCAGCAGGGCCGCAACGAGGGGGGAGCGTTCGCACAGGGTCAGTTCGCAGCCGAGGCTGGCCAGAATCAGGGCATCGCGCCCCAGCCCGGCCGTGCAGTCCAGCACACGGGGCACAAAGCCTTTTTTGACCGCGCAGGCCTTGGCGACCATTTCGCTGCGGCCGCCGCCGTGAGCCAGCCGCCAGCGCAGGGTTCCGCCGGCAAAGTCCACGCGCACAGGGCCGGGCAAGGGTCTTTCGAGGGTTTGCAGGGCGAGGCCCTGCTCGTCATAAATCAGCAAGGCTTCGTGCTGGCCCAGCAGGCTTTCCAGCGTCTGCTTGCGCTCGCCCAGCGGCGCCGGGCTCAGCCCCAGCCGGGCGGCCCAAGCCTGCGCCGCGCCAGCACAGGCTTCGCTGAACAGCAGCAGCCGGGGTGCCTCAATCATGAGCCATCAACCGACCCACAGCACCACCAGCGAGGCCAGCAGGCAGTAGCCGCCAAACAGATACCAGCGCCCCTGCTCCAGCCAGCTGGAGAGCCAGCGCAGCGCCAGCATGCCCGCTGCAAAACTCAGCACCATGCCCAGCACGCCCGGCCCCACCGCCGTCATGAGGCTGCCGCCCGCCTCGGCCGGCGCCTTGGCCAGGCGCAGCACTTCCTTGCCCATCACCGCCGGGGTCAGCACCACGGCCACCGCAAAGCTGAATTCCTCGGCACGCTGGCGCGCCACGCCCAGCGCCAGGCCGGTGGAAATGGTGGCGCCAGAGCGTGAAAAACCGCGGAAAGGCAGGCACAAGCCCTGCACCGCACCAATCCAGATGGCGCTGCGCTGCGAAAGCTCGCCCCCGCCCACTGCCTTGATGCGCGACGACACAATAATCAGCACACCGGCGCTGAACAGCGAGACTGCCATCAGCCTGGCATTGCCAAACAGCTGCTCGATCTCGAAGCCCGGCGAGTTATGCGCCACCACATGCTTGATCACTTCCTGCAAAAACAGGCCGACAAACCCGGTAATGACGGTAGCAATCAGGATATACAGCGCGTTGCTGCGAAAGGCCTGCATGGAGCTGAAATACGTGGCCTGCCACTTCTTCCAGAAATAGACGATCACGGCAAACATGGTGCCGGTGTGCAGCATCACCAGCAGCAGGGTCATCTGCGGCGAGGTGGGGTCGAGGCCCATCAGTTTTTCCGCCACGATCACGTGGGCAGAACTCGACACGGGCAGCAGTTCAGCGGCGCCCTGGACGATGGCGAGGATGAGAATCTGGAACAGGGTCATTTCTACAATCTCAACAGGTTAAAGTGAAAACATGTGGCGCATGAGGCAGCAACACGGCTACTCCTCGATTTGCAGCGATGACTTATAAGCCGCCTGAAACTCCGGCGGCATGCGGCGCACCTTGCCCTCTTTCAGGTCCACGCAGACCCAGCGGGTGCGGCCACGGAACACGGTGTGGCCATCGGCCGGGCGCAGGAACTGGTAGGCGCGGCGTATCACCAGCTTGTCGGTATACAGAATCCAGGTGGCCAGCCAGATTTCCTCGCCCAGAAAAGTCGGCAGCAGGTAGTCCAGCTCATGCCGGCGCGCCACCATGCCATAGCCCAGGCGCTCATAGGCAGGCCAGTCCAGCCCGAGCTGGCGCGAGTGGTCCCAGGCGATGGCCTCCAGCCACTTCAGGTAGTTCACGTTATTGGTGTGGCGGAAGGCGTCTATGTCGTCCGGCTGCACCGTGACCTTGAGGATATGCGGCTCCGGAAAGTCCCAGGCTATCTCGCTCATCTCACTTCCCCGGCAGCTTTTGCCAGACCTCGTCACGCAGGTATACCGGCAGCGCCAGCTCGGGCGCCAGCCCTTGCCCGGCAAGGAAAGCCGGCACCGCCAGCGCCAGCAGGTCTTCCGCCTGCGGGAACAGGCCCGGCTCGGCGCCAGTAATGGTGCAGCGCGCCGCCAGCACCTCGCGGTACGCCAGCCCGTTGCCGGCGGCAAAGAAGGCGCCCTCGGGCAGCGGCACGCTGGCTGGCGGGCCCAGGCGCTCCGGCGCCAGCGGCTGCATCAGCTCGTGCTCGCCAATGCCATAGGCGCCCACGTAGACCTCGTCCATGCGCGCGTCGAACAGGGCCAGCACCCGCCCCGCGCCAAACTGCCGGTAAGCCCCCTGGGCCAGCGTTTGCAGGCTGGACAGGGGTAACACCGGCAGCCCCACCCCAAAGGCCAGCCCCTGCGCCATGGCAGCGGCTATGCGCACCCCGGTAAAGGCCCCCGGCCCCCGGCTATAGGCGATGGCGTCGAGCGCCTGCAGGCTGATGCCGGCCTCGGCCAGCAGCTCGTCCACCATGGGCAGCAGCAGCTCGGTTTGCAGGCGCGGAGCGTGCACATAGCGCGCCAACACCCGGCCATCCACCCAGAGGGCGGCCGAGCAGGCTTCGGTAGCAGTTTCAAGAGCGAGGAGTTTCATGCTGTCTTTGTACGGTCCAAACCATCCAGGAAGGTAAAAAAGCCCCGCACCTCCTCCAGGTCGCGGGTACGACGCATGGGCGGCAGGCTTTGCAGGAACAGCTGCCCATAGGGCCGGCCCACCAGGCGGGGGTCGCAGACCATGAGCACGCCAAAGTCGTCCACATCGCGTATCAGGCGGCCCGAGCCCTGCTTCATGGCAATGATGGCGGCGGGCAGCTGGTAGCTGATGAAGGGATTGCGGCCCTGTGCTTTATACGCATCTATGCGCGCCGCCACAACCGGCTCGCCGGGCGAGGCAAAGGGCAGCTTGTCGATGATCACGCAGGACAGCGCCTCGCCGCGCACATCCACCCCCTCCCAAAAGCTGCCGGTGCCCAGCAGTACCGCGTTGCCATGCTCACGGAACTGGCGCAGCAACTCGGCCTTGGCCATGCTGCCCTGCACCAGAAAGGGGTAATCGAGCTGCCGCGGCAGCCACTCCGCTGCCTCCTTTAACGCCCGATGACTGGTAAACAGCACAAAGGCCCGGCCCCGGCTGGCCTTGAGCACCGGCAGTGTCGCCTCCAGTACCGCCTGCGTATAGCCCGGCGCCCCCGTGTCGGGAATATTGCGCGGCACGTAGAACAGCGCCTGCTTGTCGTAGGCAAAAGGGCTGGGCAGCTGCATGCACTCGATGTCGGCGAGGCCCAGCTGGTTGGCAAAGTGGCGGAAATCATCGTGTATCGCCAGTGTGGCCGAGGTAAAAATCCACGCCGCCTTTTTACCGCTCACCATATCGCTGAAGGGTTTAGCGACATCCAGCGGCGTCCACTGGATTACAAAACCCTTTTTATAGGTTTCAAACCAGTGCACCTGGTTGGCCGGCGCCGCATCGGTCAGCTTTGTGAATTGTTCGATCAGCTCCTGAGCCCGGCGGAAACAATTCTCCAGGCCCTTGCTGCGCACACTGGCCGCCTCAAGACAGGCGCCCATATGCGCCAGCGCCTTGCGCACCTCGGCTATGGCCTCCGGCATTTTCTCCAGCGCGATGACTTCCGACCACACGCCCTTGCGCGCCTCTTCGCCAAATACGAGGCGCATATCGAGCACGCGGGCTTCCAGCGCGCTGGCCGCGTCGAGTATCGAACGCATTTCGCCAGCACTTTGCAGCATTTCGCCAACGGCGTCGTTACCCATGTCGATCAACTGGCGCGCCGACACGTTTTGACCAAAAAACACCGCCGCCACTTCCGGCAACTGGTGCGCCTCGTCAAAGATTACCGCACCGGCCTCGGGCAGCAATTCGCCAAAACCCTCATCCTTCAGCGCCATGTCCGCAAAAAACAGGTGATGGTTGACCACCACCAACTCCGCCTCGCTGGCCTTCTTGCGCGCCCTCATCAGGGGGCACTCGTCCAGCCGGGGGCATTCCTGTCCCAGACAATTGTCGGTAGTGCTGGTGACCAGCGGCAGCACGCTCGCGTCTTCGGCCAGCTCCACCAGCTCCGCCATGTCACCCGAACTGGTTTTTTGGGCCCACTCCGCCACCATCTGCAATTCGTGCACGGTCTGGCGCGAGGCAAAACGCCCGTCTTCCTGATGCATGTGCAGCCGGTAGGGACAAAGATAGTTGGCACGGCCCTTGAGCAGCGCTACGCTCACCGGCAGGCCCAGCGCATCACGCACCATGGGCAGGTCGCGGTGAAAAAGCTGGTCCTGCAAATTGCGCGTGCCGGTGGAAACAATCACCTTTTCACCCGAGAGCAGGGCCGGCACCAGATAGGCAAAGGTCTTGCCCGTGCCCGTGCCCGCCTCCACCATGAGCACGCTATTGTCCGCGAGGGCTTTTTCCACCATCTCGGCCATGTGCAGCTGCGACTCACGCACGCGAAAACCGGGAATGCGTTCGGCAACGGCGCCGCCTTCCCCTAGAATGCTGCGACTGGTGGGCTTGCTGGTCATGGTTTACTGAGCACGGTGATTGCAGGCGTCAAAAGACCGATTGTAGCAGCCGAGAGCCCGTAACCACGATCTCATTTTCAGGGCAGCAAGCCCACCCACCCCTAACGACCCGGCGAGGCATGCGTTGACCACAACCCCGCTTTTTTCCGGCATCATTCTCGCTGGCGGCCGCGCCACCCGTATGCAAGGCCGCGACAAAGGCCTGCTGCCACTGGCCGGCGAACCGCTTATTGGCCATGCGCTACGCCGCCTGCGCGCGCAGGTCGACGATATTGTCATCAGCGCCAATCGCCACCATGAACAATACGCACAGTTTGGCTGGCCGGTAATCGCCGATAACAACAGCGACTTTGCCGGCCCGCTCGCCGGCATACAGGCTGCCCTGCCCCACTGCCGCCACGATTGGGTCATGGTCGTCGCCTGCGACTGCCCCCTGCTGCCCACCGACCTCACGCAAAAACTTTACGACTGCCTGCACCCCAAAAGCTTGCTCGCCGTCGCCCACGACGGTGAGCGCCTGCAAGCACTTTGCCTGCTGCTGCACCGCTCCCTGCAAACCACACTCGATACCGCCGTGCAGGCCGGCCACGCCAAGGTCGAACGCTGGTGCCTTGCGCAGCCACACACCGTGCTGACACTCACAGAACCGGAAGTTTTTCGCAATATCAATACGGAGCAGGACCTGGAGGCGGTTGCAGTTCTGCTGCGTGGTGCCTGTTGACGCGTCACTGAGTGGAGTTGTTCTCCACCAAACACTCTCGCCCCTCATTCCCAACCAATAAAAAAACCCGCCGAAGCGGGTTTTTTTACAGAGCCAACTCGACTACCGAAGCTTACTCGGCAGCGGGAGTTGTTTCCGCAGCGGGTACCGGAGCAACCTTGGGCGGACGACCACGGCGCTTGGGCGCATCCCCAGTCGCAGCAGCAGGCTTGGCAGCAGCGGGCTTCTTCGCAGCAGCCGGCTTGGCAGCAGGCTTTTTGGCAGCAGCAGCGGGTTTCTTCGCAGCAGCAGCCGGCTTGGCGGCAACAGCAGCCTTGGCCGGACGGCCACGACGCTTCGGAGCAGCACTGGCCTTGGCAGCTTTCTTGGCGGCAGCGGCTTCTTTGCGGGCAGCAGCCTTGGCGGCAGTCGCTTCCTTGCGGGCAGCGGCCTTGTCAGCAGCCTTGGCGCGAGCGGCTTCTTTCTTCGCCAGCGCCTTGAACTTGGCAGCGGCCTTCTTGGCAGCGGCCTTGGCCTTGGTGTCTTCTTTCTTCTTGCGGGCCTTGATCTTGGCGGCATCGGCAGCAGCAAGACGCTTTTCAGCGGCCTTGCGGGCTTTTTCCACCGCAGCAACACGCTTCTTGGCGAGCGCGGCAACGAATGCGGCGAGCCGGGCCTCGGTAGCAGCCTTCACCTTGTCGGCAGCAGCCTTCACCTTGGCCTTGGCCAGATCAGCCTTGGCAACGCGCTGTGCAACACGCGCGCCCTTCAGCTTTTCAGTGGCTTTGGCTTTGGCAGCAGGAGTCTTGGCAGATTTAACAGCACTGGCAGCAGCGGCAACAGCGCTAACGGCCTTGGTGGCGGCATCCTGGATTTTGCTGAGAGAGGAAGCACTGGCGGCTGCAACGGGCTTCTTTTTGGCAGCGCGGGCAGGTTTGGCGGCCGGCTTGGCAGCGGCGGCTTTCTTGGGTCGAGCCATTTATGAATCTCCTCCAAAAGGAAATTAAACACACTAAGGTATTACTACACCATGAAAAATAGCACAAAAAAAATACAGCGGGTATAGATTACAGGGACTTGGGCAACAATTTTTGTATTTTTCGCAGTTTTTTTGCCAATTTATACGCAATTCGACAATTTTCAGCGACCGCATTTTCCATTTACGGCCTTTCGGGAAGCGTTGGTGGTTTTAATTGCAGCCCGCATTTACGCATCGGCAACACCTCCACTACGTCCTGCACACATCTTGAGTGCCGGTTTTATTCCGCCACAGCACACGGCACGTAGCGCATATTGATACCGATATTCGGGGTTTGATGCGTACATTCACCGCGCCCGTAGAATCGAAACGCCCCACCCGCCCACACGATTTAACGGCCACCGCGCCCGTTTCACCCACGCGATTGGCAATTACATTCTTTGTTTTAGCCCTCCCAGGCAGTAAACAATACCGGACAGCACACAGCAGGGATTGGGCAGGACGGTAACACTCCAGCGCCGCCACGGGCTCGCCAGCACGGTTTTGAATGCGTTGCAGCAGGCTGTTTTGCGGCGCTGCGCTACAAGGGCAATATGCATTGCCAGCACGGGGCAAGAGAAGAATGGAGTGCGCAGGCTTGAAGAAAACCACCGTCATGCGGCCGGACAACAATGTGGCCGGGGCAACTTCAGCGGCAGCAAACACTGCATGGTCGGTGCAATACGCCAGCAAGCGGGCATTAACAAACAGCAACACAATGGCCGCGCAAGGGCGTGTCAGCGCCTGCCTGCGGGCCACCTGAGCGAGGTTTATCGGGAATGAAATGCCTGTAAATGCGGCTGCACCAGGGCCTGTAGCAGAGCAATATGGTCGGCACGCGCGTTCAGGGCGGGAATGTACTGGTAGTCCTTGCCACCAGCATGCAGAAAGAATTCGCGGTTCTGCTCCGCGATTTCCTCAAGTGTCTCCAGGCAGTCCGCCGAAAACGCGGGGCAGGCTACCTGCACCGTGCCCACCCCTGCCGCACCCCACTCTTTCAGCAAGGCATCGGTATAGGGCTTGACCCACTCCTGCAAACCAAAGCGCGATTGAAAAGAATACGCCCATTCGGAATCGGTCAGCCCCAGCATGGCGGCCAGCGCCAGCGCCGTGCGCCGGCAGCGCTCCGCGTAGGGGTCGCCCTTGTCAGCATAGGGCTGGGGAATGCCGTGAAAAGACAGCAGCAGTTTATCGGCACGACCATGGGCAGCCCAATGTTCGCGAATGCTGGCGGCCAGGGCGGCGATGAAAAGCGGGTGCTCGCAATAATCCTTGATGATAGTCAATGCCGGCAGATTGCGCTGCAGCGCCGACCAGCGCTGCACCGCGTCATAAACCGGTGCGGTGGAGGTGGCGGAGTATTGGGGAAACAGCGGCAGCACCACGATATGCTCGGCGCCAAACGCCGCCAACGCGTCCAGCGCGGTGCCCAGTGCTGGCTCACCGTAAGTCATCGCCGGCAGTACGCGCACCTCACCACGACCCGCGCAAGCGGCTTGCAGGGCCGGTTCCAGCAGGCGGCCCTGCTCACGCAGGATATGGCGCATGGGCGAGTCGCCATCCTGCCAGATGCTCTGGTATAGCTTGGCCACACGCTTGGGGCGCAGCGGCAGAATGAAAAGATTCAGGATCAGCCACCACAGCGGGCGTGGTATTTCGATCACCCGACGGTCGCTGAGAAACTCACGCAGGTACTGGCGCACGGCGGCAACAGTGGGTGCAACAGGCGTTCCCAGATTGACCAGCACGACCCCGCTGCGGGGAAGAGGAATACTCATGATGTTTTTTGCTCCGCGCCTGCAGTGGGGCAGCAACCATATGCAGGGACAAGAATCGGCATGCGGACTCCAGACGGAAGTAGGCACGAATCGGGGACTGTTGCCGTGATTCTAATCAAATCGGCAATAGCCACAAAAGTGGACAAAGTATCGCCTTGTGTAAAGCACCGCATAAAACGCCAGCGCCGCGCCAGGAAACCCCGGCGCGGCGCTGATGACAAGTCTTGCTGCTTATATTGGAGGAGCACTCAGGCCAGCGCTGCAAACACCTTGGCGCTGATCTCGTCAACCGTGCCCACGCCCTGCACTGCCGCATAGCGCGGCGCATTGCTGGCGCCCGCCTTGGCCAGCGCCTGGTAAAAGCCCACCAGCTGCACGGTCTGCGCGTGATAAACCTCAAGGCGCTTCTTGACCGTTTCTTCGCTGTCGTCAGGCCGCTGTATCAGGTCTTCGCCGGTCACATCATCCTTGCCACTGACTTTCGGCGGATTGTATTTGATGTGATAGACCCGCCCGGAAGCCGGGTGCACGCGTCGCCCGGAAACCCGCTCGATCACTTCGCTGTCCGGCACGGCAATTTCCACCACGAAATCAATGTCGACACCGGCGTCTATCATCGCCTGCGCCTGGGGAATGGTGCGCGGAAAGCCGTCGAACAGGAAACCCCTGGCGCAGTCAGTCTCTTTGATGCGGTCTTTGACCAGGCCGATGATGATGTCGTCAGACACCAGCCCGCCGGCATCCATGATCTGCTTCGCGGCCAGGCCCAGCGCGGTGCCAGCCTTGGCGGCGGCGCGCAGCATGTCGCCGGTGGAGATCTGGGGAATGCCGTACTTGCTCATGATGAGCTGGGCCTGCGTGCCCTTGCCCGCCCCCGGTGCCCCTAACAAGATGATGCGCATAAGTACTACTCCAGCAAATTTAAAGCGTGAGGCCTCGCCGGTTCCGTCAGGCGGGGTGAGGTGCAGGCGTCTGGGCGCCCGTCACAGTAATGGCTTTGATACCCCTGCGGGAAGACCGGCAACGATACACGCCCCGCCCCGCCACGACAAGCGCCCCGCCTACTGGCGCTCCTCGCGGATCTGCAAGTCCACGTGGGCGGGCTTGCCGCTCTGGCGCAGCGGCACGGCAATGGCTTCAAGATCGCCGGCTTCCGGCATGGGCGTGCCAGAATGCGAGATACGGGCATTGACCAGCACGTCGGTGACCGAAGACAGCTTCATGGATGGTATCATGCTCTGCGAGTCGTTCAACTCCACCGCAAAGGGCAGTCCGCTGGCAGGCTTGCGCACCACAGCCAGCGGCATGGGCGGGCCATTTTCCGCCTTGGCGAACACAAACAGGGTGTCGCCCGGCTGCACCTTGGCGGCCAGCGCGGGGTCGATGCTCACAGCCACCGTGATGCCGGCGCTGTCCGCAGCCGTGGTGCTGCCGCCCAAGGCCAGTTGGGTCCTGGCGTCGGCCAGCATCTTGTCCAGTTCCTGCGTCGCCTCTGAGTCAGCAACCGCGCCATGACTCTGGCGCAAGGTCTGCAGGTAATCCAGCGTCTTGATCGCCAGCGGAAAATCCCCCGAGCGATACGCCCCCACACCGAGCAGGATCAGCGCCCCCTCATGCTGCGGGTGCGCCACCAAGACTGACTGCAACAGCGCCTTGCTCTGCGGCGTCAGCTTGCCTTCATTGGTGAAAATCTGCGCCTGTGCATAGGCCAGCTCCACCTCGGGCCGCTGCGGGTCGAGCCGGTAGGCGCGCTCGAAGGCCTGCAAGGCCTGCTCGCCCATGTTCAGCTGCATATAGCCAATACCGATCATGAACCAGCCCTGGGCATTGTCCGGCGTACTCTGCATACGCAGCTGCAGGCCGCGAATGAAATCCGGCAGGGTATACTGGCTGTTGTCGCCCGGCGGCTGCTTGCCCGCCAGCACATCGTCGATCAGGGGCTGCATGGCGCGCTCGGTCTGCCACCAGGCCGGCAGCGCCGGATTGAGCTGCTCGAAATAATAAAACGCCCCTGCCAGCAGGGGCAGCGCCAGCATCAGCAGCAGGAACAGGCTGCGCGCGCGCTTCTGCTGTTTATGCGGGTGCGTGTCGGCATCGGCCAGGCTGAGCATGTTGCGCTCCAGTTCGGTCTTCAGCCCGCTAAAGGTTTCCTCGTCAACCCGGCCTTCCACGCGGTCTTTTTCCAGCTCGGCCAGACGCTCGCGAAAAACCTGCACATTCAGGCTGATCATGCTGCGCTCGTCTTCACGCAGCGGCCCCAGCAAGGGAGAGCCCAGCACAAAAGCGGCAAGCAGGGCCATCAACAGGGCGCACAGCCAGAAAAGCGTCATTTATTGGGTAATCTCATTGACGGTCAGTTTTATCGAGCAGGGCCTGCAAACGGCGGCGTTCTTCCGCTGTAATCGGCCCGGCCTCCACCGGAGGCCGCCGCACCCGCCACACCAGAATGCCGGCCACCAGCACCAGCATGGTAAAAGGCCCGCCCCAGAGCAGCAGGGTATTGGCCCGCAGCGGCGGCCTGTAAGTGATGAAGTCGCCATAGCGCTCCACCAGATAGGCCTTGATCTCCGCATCACTCTTGCCTTCCTGCATAAGCTGGAAAATGCGGTCCTTCAGGTCCTTGGCGATGGGCGCATTGGAGCCGGCCAGATTTTCGTTCTGGCACTTGGGGCAACGCAGCTCCTCGATCAAGGCGGTAAAGCGCTGTTCGTCCTGCGGGGTTTTGAAGGGGTAGGCGTCTATCGTCGCCAGCGCCGGCAGGCTCAAACCCAAGCCCAGCACCAGCAAAAAAACCAAAAGGTATTGGCGCATGACTCAGGCTCCCTTGTCCGCCGGCGTCACATCCGGCAGGGGCTGGCCTTGCAGCAGCGCATTGTAGAGGGGCTTGAATTCGCTGTCCCACACCTGCGGGTCGAGCGCGCCCACATAGCGGTAGCGCACCCGCCCCTGCTGATCAATCAGGTAAGTTTCCGGCGCGCCATAAACACCCAGGTCGAGCCCGAAGCTGCCGGCGTCGTCAAAAATGGTGAGGCGGTAGGGGTTGCCATTATTGCTGAGGAATTGCAGTGCCGCGCTGCGGTAGTCCTTGTAATTGACCCCGACAATGGGCACCCCGGCATCGGCCAGCTGCTTCAATATCGGGTGTTCGGCCTGACAGGTCATGCACCAGGTCGCCCACACATTGAGCAGCTGCACCTTGCCCTTCAAGTCATTCTGGGTGACCACGTGCATGGGGTCGTCGAGCGTACTCAACTGAAACGCCGGCAGTGGCTTGCCCAAACGGGCTGAGGGCAGTGCCGTGGGGTCGTGGCCCAGCTGCGTCCAGAACAGCACGGCCAGCCCGAGAAAAACCAGCAGCGGCAGGCCGAACAATATATAGCGTGAAGTCTTCGACATCAGGCGCGTTCCCCCGCCGCCGCCACTTTTACACTGCGCTCGGGGCTGTTCATGCGATAGCGCCGGTCGAGCACAGCCAGCCCGCCACCCAGCGCCATGAACAGCGCGCCAAACCACAGCCAGCGCACAAAAGGCTTGTAATACACGCGCACGGCCCAGGCGCCGTTATCCAGCGGTTCACCAAGAGCAACATAAATGTCGCGCAATATGCCGCCGTTGATCGCAGTTTCCGTCATCACGCTGCGCTGCACCAGATAGGTTCTCTTTTCCGGAAACAGGGCTTTATAGGGCTTGCCACCAGAGAGCACATCGACCTCGCCCTGCTGCGACACATAATTCGGCCCCTGCACCGCCTGCACGCCCTTGAACACAAACACGAAGGGGCCCACGGTGGCCGACGCGCCGGGGCTCAGGCGCACATCGCGCTCAATGCTATAAGAAGACGTTAGCGTCACGCCGATAATGGTGACGATCAGCCCGGTATGCGCCAGCTGCATGCCCAGGTAACTGCGCGACAGGCGCTGGAAACCGGACCAGGGGCCCATTTTCGCGCTGGCGATTTTCACCCGCATATCGCGCAGCAGGGAAATGAAGACCCAGAAACACAGCGATATCGACAGCGCCACCCGCCATTTGAAATCACCAAAATACAGCCAGGGCAGCGCCACCCCCAGCATGATGGCAGCCACCGCCACCCAGCGCACCGAACGCAGCAGCGCGGCAATATCGTGGCGCTTCCAGTTCGACAGCGGACCTATGCCCAGGAACAGCAGCACCAGCCAGGTCAGCGGCACAAACAGCAGGTTGAAATAGGGTGGGCCAACCGAAATCTTGCCGAGGTGAAAGGCATCGGCAAAAAGCGGGAACAGGGTACCAAGAAACACCACCATGGTGGCCGTGACCAGCAGCACATTATTGGTGAGGATGAACATTTCACGCGAGACCAGCTCGTAGCGCGACTCGCTGCTCAGGTTGCCCGCCTTGACGGCAAACAGCAGCAACGAGCCGCCGATCACCACCACCAGGATACCCAGCACGAACATGCCACGGGTGGGGTCGGAGGCAAAGGCATGCACCGAGGTCAGCACGCCCGAGCGCACCAGGAAGGTGCCCAGCAGCGACAGCGAGAAGGCGATAATTGCCAGCATCACCGTCCAGGCCTTGAACACGCCGCGCTTTTCCGTCACCGCCAGCGAGTGCAGCAGGGCCGTGCCCGCCAGCCAAGGCATGAAGGAGGCATTTTCCACCGGGTCCCAGAACCACCAGCCACCCCAACCCAGCTCGTAATAGGCCCAGAACGAACCCAGGGCGATGCCAAGACTCAGGAAACACCAGGCCGCCACCGTCCAGGGTCGCGACCAGCGCGCCCAGGCCGAATCCAGCCGCCCACTCAGAAGACCGGCGATGGCAAAGGCAAAGGGCACCGAAAAACCCACGTAGCCGGTATAAAGGATGGGCGGGTGGAAGATCAGGCCCGGATCCTGCAACAGGGGATTCAGGTCATTGCCGTCCATCGGGAAGTCCGGCAGCAGCCGGGCAAAGGGATTGGAGGTGAGCAGGATGAAGAGCAGGAAGGCGACGCTGACCAGACCCATGATCGCCAGCACCCGCGCCAGCAGGTCACGCGGCAGGCTGCGCGAGAACGTCGCCACCGCCGCCGTCCAGCCGCCCAGCACCGTCACCCACAGCAGCAGGGAACCTTCGTGACCGCCCCACACCGCTGAAATCTTGTACCAGACAGGCAGCAGGGTATTGGAATTGCGAGCCACGTAGTCGAGCGTAAAATCATTGTGCACAAAGGCGTGCACCAGGGCCACAAAAGCCCCCAGCAGGCAGAGAAACTGGGCATACGCCGCCGTGCGCGCCACCGCCATGGCCCGGCCATTGCCCGACCAGACGCCATACAGCGGCACCAGCGCTTGCAGCGCCGCAATGACCAGCGCCAGCACCAGCGCAAAGTGGCCGAGTTCAGCAACCATCAGAATCACCTTTTCAGGGGCCCGCAGGGGCTGAAGACAGGCGGAAACGGGGGCTGGAATACCCCGCCCGGCAAGACAGGCGCCATGATACTGCGGAGGCCGCGAATGTCTAGCAGCCACACGTAACATAAGCGCAATATGGGCTGTTTTCGGGCCATCTGAGCAGTGTTTATCCCCTTGTTGGCAAACACATTTGGAAACATTCTTGGCAGTTCGGCCAAGCCCGCTGCCCGGCCCCGCTTGTTACAATGCGCCGGCCATCAAGGACCCGAGGATTGTCTGCCGCATGAAAAAACACGAGTTTGATCGCGACCAGCTGCTGGCCTGTGCCCGTGGCGAACTGTTTGGCCCCGGCAATGCCCGCCTGCCCCTGCCCAACATGCTGATGATGGACCGTATCGTCAACATCACCGACGAGGGCGGCAACTTCGGCAAGGGTCAGATCATTGCCGAACTCGACATCCGGCCCGACCTCTGGTTCTTTGGCTGCCACTTCGAGAGCGACCCGGTTATGCCCGGCTGCCTTGGTATCGACGCCATGTGGCAGCTGCTCGGCTTCTTCCTCGGCTGGCGCGGCAACCCCGGCCGTGGCCGTGCCCTCGGTTCGGGCGAAATCAAGTTCTTCGGGCAGGTGCTGCCCCATCATCAAAAAGTCACCTATGAATTGCATATTAAGCGCGTGATCGAGCGCAAGCTGGTCATGGGCATAGCCGACGCCCGCATGCTGGTCGATGGCAAGGAAATCTACACCGCGCAGGACATCAAGGTCGGCCTGTTCACCAGCACCGACAATTTCTGATGATGCTCTGCTCCTGCCTTACCGGCAGGAGCAGAAACCTGCCTGACGGCGCCACAAGCGCCGGAAACTATCGTGGTTGAAGAGGGAAGGAAGATGAAACGCGTAGTCATCACTGGCATGGGCATTGTCTCCTGCCTCGGCAATGACAAGGCAACGGTTGCCGATGCACTGAAAAACGGTCGCTCCGGCATCAAGGCCAATCCGGTCTTTGCCGAAATGGGTTTCCGCTGCCAGGTCAGCGGCCGTCCCGAGATTGATCTCGACGCGCTGATCGAGCGCAAGGCCCGCCGTTTCCAGGGTGACACCGCCGGCTATGCCTGGGTCGCCATGCAGCAGGCCATCGCCGACGCAGGCCTCACCCCCGAGCAGGTTTCCAACCCGCGCACCGGCCTCATCGCCGGCTCCGGCGGCCCCTCCACCGCCTTCCAGGTCGAAGCCGCCCGCATTGCCGTCGAAAAAGGCGTTAAGCGCGTCGGCCCCTATATGGTGCCCAAGTGCATGAGCAGCACCGTGTCGGCCTGCCTCGCCACCGGTTACCAGATCAAGGGCCTGAATTTTACCATCGCCTCGGCCTGCGCCACCTCCGCCCACTGCATCGGCTCCGGCTACGAACAGATCCAGTTCGGCAAGCAGGACATCGTCTTTGCTGGCGGCGCCGAAGAGGACCACTGGACCATCGCCTGCCTGTTTGACGCCATGGGTGCCATGTCCAGCAAGTACAACGACACCCCCGCCACCGCCAGCCGCGCCTACGACGCCACCCGCGACGGCTTCGTGCTCTCCGCCGGCGGCGGCATGCTGGTGCTGGAAGAATACGAACACGCCGTGAAGCGCGGCGCAAAGATTTATGCCGAAATCATCGGCTACGCCGCCACCAGCGACGGCTATGACATGGTCGCCCCCAACGGCGAAGGCGCCGAGCGCTGCATGAAGCTCGCCCTGCAAACCGTTGAAGGCAAGGTCGACTACATCAACGCCCATGGCACCTCCACCCCGGTGGGCGACAGCGCCGAGCTGGGCGCCATCCGCCGCGTGTTCGGCACCGACGGCCCGAAAATCAGCTCCACCAAGTCCCTCTCCGGCCACTCGCTCGGCGCTGCCGGCGTGCAGGAAGCCATCTACTCCCTGCTCATGCTGGAGGAAGACTTTATCGCCGGCTCCGCCAATATCACCACCATCGACCCCGAAGCGGCCGACATGCCCATCGTGCGCGAGACCATCTACAACGCCGGCGTCAAGACCGTGCTCTCCAACAGCTTTGGCTTTGGCGGCACGAATGCGACATTGGTATTCAGGAAGATTTGAGTTTTGTTGCTTAATAAAAAATGCCGCTCTTTAGCGGCATTTTTTATTGGCTTGACGTCAAATACCATCCCGCCGACTTGTCGCTCATAAACTCAAAGCCAATTGCTACCCCCCGTGCACCCTCCGCATACCAGCATCCCACCACGCCAATCAATTCACCATTCACAAACACCAGCGGCACCCGCGACCGCTCCCAGGGCGGCATGGTACTTTCCTGCATCAGCGTTTTCAGATCACGGTGATGGGAATTGCCAACAGGTCGGATTTTTTCCCCACCCTGACGGTAACGTACGACAACGTCATCCCCTGCCCATGCCCAGGAACTGGCCACCAGTGCCCTGCCATCCGGCAATAATAGTTTTTCACCTTGCCATGCTGCCTGCCAGAACGGCGGCAACTCAGGCAGCGGCGCCATGAAATACAATTCATCGCGGTAGCGGCGACACTCTGTACCCGGCCAGACCAGCAGAGGAGTAGCATCATGCGCGGCTTGCAAGACATCGCGCTCAATCTGCTCCAGGATCTTCTCACCCGGCAAGGGCAGGCCCTGCTCCCGTAACAACTGGCGCAGCAGCAACTTCCTCTGGCCGCTGCTCAAGGCCAGCAGCCCCCCAACTGACACAGAGCCGTGCCGCAGGCGCAACGGCGCGAGTAATTGCAGAGCGTATTCCTGCAAGAGTATATCGGCCTCCTGCATGCGTTGCGCCGTGGCGGCCAGGGTTTTCCCCGCCTCGGGCCAGTGCTGGCGCAGGGCTGGAAAAATATCCTGCCGGAGAAAATTGCGGGCGTAGCGGGTATCGGTATTGGACTCGTCCTCTACCCATTCCAGGCTTTCGGCGGCGGCGTATTTTTCCAGCACTTGGCGCGACAGGCCCAGCCAGGGCCGCCACAGCGGCACCACTTTGCCGCCCACCAGGGTCAGGCTGGCCTGTGCCTGCATGGCGCCAAGGCCGCGCACACCGGCACCCCGCAGCAGGCGGAATAAAACCGTTTCGGCCTGATCGTCCTGATGCTGCGCCAGCAGCAGGGCATCGCCCGCTTGCAGCACATGTTTGAAGGCCTCGTAACGGGCCATGCGCGCCTCCGCTTCCACACTCGCGCCCTGCCTTACGCTTACGCGGATAATGTGCAGGGGGATATTGCGGGCGTCACAAAAGGCTTGGGCCTGCGCGGCCCAGTAGTCGGCGTTGGGGCTGAGGCCGTGATGCACGTGAATGGCTAGCAGGGGCAGGTCGGGGCCGACTTTATCGAGGGCATGTAGCAGGGTGGCGGAGTCCAGCCCACCACTGAAGCCGACGAGCAGACGCTGTGCCGGTTTTAATACCAGTGTGTTTTGCAGGAAATGCTGTAGTGTTTTTTCTGGCATGTCGGGTTCGGGTATTTTATGGGAGTTGTACGGCATTGCCCCCTCTCCCCTCGGGAGAAGGCTGTGGAGAGGGGAAATTACCACCGTACGCGCCAGATTCCCCTCCCCCTAACCCTCTCCCGAAGGGAGAGGGTATAAACAAGCGCGCTACCCCAAGCACCGCGCGAATACAAAAACGCCAGCAAATGCCGGCGCTTTTTCAAACCATCCAAGAAGTCTCAGGAGCCTGCGACAGCTCACTCCACCCCATAACTCGTCAGCCGCTCATACCGCCTCTTCAACAGCGCCGGGTTATCCATCGCCCGCAGCTTCTTGATATTACGGATGATGGCCTTGCGCAGGCTGTCGGCCACGGTGTCCATGTCGCGGTGGGCGCCGCCGAGGGGCTCCTTCACCAGTTCATCGACAAAGCCCAGCTCTTTCAGGCGCTCGGCCGTCAGGCCCATGGCTTCGGCCGCTTCCGGGGCTTTTTCCGAAGTCTTCCACAAAATGGAGGCGCAGCCTTCCGGCGAAATCACGGAGTAGGTGCTGTATTGCAGCATCACGAGGCAATCGCACACGCCAATGGCCAGCGCGCCGCCGGAGCCGCCCTCGCCGATCACGGTGGAAATAATGGGGGTTTTCAGGCGCGACATGACCGCCAGATTGCGCGCAATGGCCTCGCTCTGCCCCCGCTCTTCAGCGTCGATACCGGGGTAGGCGCCAGGCGTGTCAATAAAGGTGAGAATCGGCATCTTGAAGCGCTCGGCCATTTCCATCAGGCGCAGGGCCTTGCGGTAGCCTTCGGGCATGGGCATGCCAAAATTGCGGCGCACCTTTTCCTTCACGTCGCGGCCCTTCTGGTGGCCGATGACCATGACCGGCTCGCCCTGCAGGCGGGCGGTGCCGCCGATGATGGCGCTGTCGTCGGCAAAGGTGCGGTCGCCGTGCAGTTCATCAAAATCGGTAAAGATGCGCTCCACATAGTCCATCATGTAGGGGCGCTTGGGGTGGCGCGACAGCTGCGAAATCTGCCAGGACGAGAGCTTGGAGAAAATCTCCTCGGTCAGCTTCAGGTTCTTGTCCTGCAAGCGGCTGATTTCGTCCTTGATGTTCAGGCCGGTGCCGGAGCCCACCATGCGCAGGCCTTCGATCTTGCCTTCCAACTCGGCGATGGGTTGTTCAAAGTCGAGATAATTGGGGTTCATACCTGTTTCCTTAGTGTCCGCGCCAGCGAACCGGGCAAGTCGTCAGTGTACTTGCCTGCGCCGCTGCCGCAAGACGGCAGCGTTGGCAATTTGTTTCAAGGCGATACCGGCGGGTCACACAGTCCAGCCGCAGTCCCTCAATATAGTACCTGCACCGCCTCCGGGCCATAGCTCTGCCGCAGGCGCTTCAGCAGTTCGTCGGCCGGGCTCACCCGCCAGGCCTCGCCCAGGGCAAAGGCGGCCTCGGCGTCCGGCCGGCGATAGCGCAGGCGCACCTGCGCGCCGGGCTTGTCCTTCTCGCTGCGGTAGGCCGTCAGCAGTTCACGCAGGTCATGCGGAAAGCGGGACGGCAACAGGCTGGCGTCCAGCCGAATTTCCAGTCCCTTGCTGTAGGTTGAGCGCGCCTCGGCCAGCGAATACACCTGCCGCGCCACCATCTTCAGGCCGCCGGCATACTCGTCCATGCTCACCTCACCCTGCACCACCAGCACCGCGTCCTTGGTCAGCAGGTGGCGGAACTGTTCGTAGCTGTCGTTGAACAGGGTCACCTCCACCCGCCCCGTGCGGTCGTCCAGCGTGGCAAACACACGGCTGCCGCGCGCACCCTTCATGACGCGCTGGGCGATGAGCAGGCCGGCCACGGTCGTGGTCTGGCCGCGCCGGGTTGGTTGCAGATCAGCCAGGCGCAGCTCGACAAAGCGCTTCAGCTCCGGCTCATACTGGTCAATGGGGTGGCCGGTCAGGTACAGGCCCAGCGTTTCCTTTTCGGCTTGCAGGCGCTCGTCGTCGGTCCAGTGCGGGGCCTCGGTAAATACCCCGCGCGGGGCCTCTTCCACCACATCGCCAAACAGGTCGACAATGCCAGCGTCGTGGTTACGCGCCTGCTGTTCAGCGGCAGCGACGGCCTCGTCCATCGAGGCCATCAGCATGGCGCGGTGCGGCCCCAGCCCGTCAAGAGCACCGGCCCGCACCAGCGCCTCCAGCGTGCGTTTGTTGCATTTCTTCAGGTCGATACGGCGGCAGAAATCAAACAGGTCTTCGTATTTGCCGTCGCGCAGCAGGCCCTCGACAATCGACTCCGTCGGCCCCTCGCCCACACCCTTGATGGCGCCGAGACCATAAACAATGGAGCCATCGGCCTTGGGCACAAACTTGAAGCGGGAATTGTTCACGTCAGGCGGCGACAGCTTCAGCTTCATGCTGCGGCATTCTTCAATAAAGGTCACGATCTTGTCGGTATTCGCCATTTCCGATGACAGCACCGCTGCCATGAATTCGGCGGGATAATTCACCTTCAGCCAGGCCGTCTGGTAGGACACCAGCGCATAGGCGGCCGAGTGCGATTTATTGAAACCGTAGCCGGCAAATTTTTCCATGAGGTCGAAAATGCCGCCGGCCTGGTCCGCGTCCACACCGCGCCCCGTGGCGCCCTCCATGAACTTGCCACGCTCCTTGGCCATTTCTTCCGGCTTCTTTTTACCCATGGCGCGGCGCAGCATGTCGGCGCCGCCGAGGCTGTAGCCGGCGAGCACCTGGGCAATCTGCATTACCTGTTCCTGATAAAGAATAACGCCGTAGGTATTTTCCAGCACCGGCTGCAAATCGGGGTGCGGGTAAGCCACCTGTGCGCGGCCGTGTTTACGGTTGATAAAGTCGTCCACCATGCCCGATTCCAGCGGGCCGGGGCGATACAGCGCCACGAGGGCGACAATGTCTTCAAAGCGGTTTGGCTTGAGCTTTTTCAGCAGTTCCTTCATGCCGCGCGATTCCAGCTGGAACACGGCGGTGGTATGGCCTTCCTGCAATAATTTATAGGGCGCGTGATCGTCGAGCGGAATCCGTTCGATGTCGATGGGCGGCTCGCCCCGCGTCGCCCGCAGCGCGTTGATGTCTTTCAGCGCCCAGTCAATAATGGTGAGTGTGCGCAGGCCGAGAAAGTCGAACTTGACCAGCCCCACCTGCTCCACGTCGTCCTTGTCATACTGGCTGACCCAGCGCCCGTCTTCATCGCAGAAAATCGCGGTAAAATCGGTGAGCTTGCCCGGCGCAATCAGCACGCCGCCGGCGTGCTTGCCCACGCCACGGGTAATGCCCTCCAGCCGCAGCGCCATGTCCCAAATTTCCAGCGCGTCTTCGTGATCGCCTTCGGCAGGATTGCTCAGCAGTTCGTTGAGCTGCGGCTCCTCCGCCCGCGCCTCCTCCAGCGAAATGCCGGGCGTGAACGGAATCAGCTTGGAAATGCGGTCGGCCAGACCATAGGCCTTGCCCTGCACGCGCGCCACGTCACGCACCACGGCCTTGGCCGCCATGGTGCCAAAGGTAATGATCTGCGATACCGCCTGCCGGCCATAGTGATTGGCCACGTATTCGATCACGCGGTCGCGCCCGTCCATACAAAAATCGACGTCAAAGTCGGGCATGGACACGCGCTCTGGGTTCAGGAAACGCTCGAACAGCAGGTCGTACTTGATCGGGTCAAGATCGGTAATCCTGAGCGAATAGGCCACGATGGAACCAGCGCCCGAGCCACGCCCTGGCCCCACCGGCACGCCGTTATTCTTGGCCCAGCGGATAAAGTCCATCACGATCAGGAAGTAGCCGGGAAAGCCCATCTGGATGATGACCTTCAGCTCGAAATCCAGACGCGCATGATAAAGCTGGCGCTTTTCCTCGAAATCCGCCGCCCCGTCAAACAGGAAATGCAGGCGCTCTTCCAGCCCCTTGCGTGACACATGCACAAGGTAGTCATCGATGGTCATGCCATCGCGGTCGGCATAATCCGGCAGGTAATTCTTGCCGAGACGCAGCGAAAGATTGCAGCGCTTGGCAATTTCCACGCTATTGGCCAGGGCTTCCGGCAGATCGGCAAAAAGCTCGACCATCTGCTCGGGCGTTTTCAGGTATTGCTCGGGCGAGTAATCACGCGGGCGGCGCGGGTCCGCCAGCACATAGCCTTGCGCCACGCACACGCGCACCTCGTGCGCCTCCTCGTCTTCCTGTTTGATAAAGCGCAGGTCGTTGGTCGCCACCACCGGGCAGTCTACGCGGCCGGCCATGGTCACCGCTTCGTATAAAAAGTCTTCGTCGCCATCGCGCTGGGTGCGCTGTAACTCAAGGTATACGCGGTCGGAAAATACCTGCATCCATTCGCGCAGGCGGACTTCTGCAAGGCTGCTGTCGGCCCCCAGCAAGAGATTGCCGATATCGCTCCTTTTACCGAGCAATAAAATCAGGCCTTCATTGCATTCGCGCACCCAGGCCGCGCTGGTGACAGGCCGGCCCTGCTCCAGCCCGGAAATAAAGCTGCGCGAGAGCAGTTCGATCAGGTTGCGGTAACCGGTATCATTCATCACCAGCACGGTAATGGTGAATAATTCTTCACCGTCACGCATCCACAGGTCGGCACCAAACACCGGCTTGATGCCCGCGCCCTGCGCCGCCTTGTAGAATTTTACCAGCCCGTAAATATTGGCGAGGTCGGTTACCGCCACCGCCGGCATGCCGGCGGCCTTGACCGATTTCACCAGGTCATCAATGCGGATGATCGAGTCTTGCAGGGAATATTCGGTATGTGCCCGCAGGTGGATAAATGCCGCGCTCACAGGGCCTCCAGGCGTTTGGCAAGGGCGTCACGCACGGGTGCAAAAGAGCGCCGGTGCTCGGGAATGGGGCCAAATTCGGCCAGCGCAGCACGGTGCGCCGCCGTGGGGTAGCCCTTGTGGCGGTCAAAACCGTATTGCGGATACTGCTTGTGCAGGGCCTGCATTTCCGCGTCGCGCGCCACCTTGGCCAGAATGCTGGCAGCACTGATGGCGGGCACCAGTGCATCGCCCTTCACCACCGCCGTTGCCGCACAGGCAAAGCGTGGGCAGCGGTTGCCGTCCACCATCACGTGCTGTGGCTCGATTTTCAGGCCGGCCACGGCGCGCTGCATGGCCACCAGGGTGGCGCGCAGGATATTCAGTTCGTCAATTTCATGGCGATCACAACGGCCCAGGCTCCAGGCCAGAGCCTTCTCGCGAATTTCCAGGGCCAGTTCTTCGCGGCGTTTTTCGCTCAACTTTTTTGAATCCGCCAGCCCGACAATAGGCCGCGCCGGGTCAAGAATCACCGCCGCCGTCACCACCGCCCCCACCAGCGGGCCACGCCCGACCTCGTCCACGCCGGCAACCAGCAGCACGCCCTGCTCGCCGGCCAGCCACAGTTGTTGCTGCGCATCATTCAGCTGGCGGGAGTCGGCTTTTTTCTTGTCACGGGGCGGCATGGGAACTCGTCGAATCGTCGGCAGGGGTTTGCAGGACTTGCACCACGGCAGCGGCCGCCGTGGCATCGGCATTTTGCCGCAATTGCTGGTGCAGGGCGTAGAACTGGCGCACACGCTCATCGCGGTAGTCCGGCTCGCGCAGCCATTTAAAGGCAGCCGCCGCAATATTGGCCGGCGTGGCCGCCTGCTGGATCAGTTCCGGTACCAGCATTTTCCCCGCCAATAGATTGGGCAGGCTGACAAAGGGGATGCGCACCAGCAGGCGCGCGATCATATAGGTCAGCCAGTGCAGGCGATAGGCCACCACCATGGGTTTTTTCAGCAGCATGGCCTCCAGCGTGGCCGTGCCCGAGGCCAGCAGCACCACGTCGCTGGCGGCCATGACATCGCGCCCCACGCCGGGGCCACGGCTGTCGTCAAACACCTGCGCGCGCAGGCCGCTGCTACGCAGCACCTGTTCGATTTCGCGGCGGCGGCGGGCATTGACGGCGGGAATGATAAAGCGCAGCGAAGGCTCAGCCTGCTGCATTTGCGAGGCCGCCGCAAACAGGCGGGGGGCAATATAGCGAATCTCGCCGCCCCGGCTGCCCGGCAATACCGCCACATGGGTCAGGTCGTCGCGCAGGCCCAGCGCGCTACAGGCAGCGGCGCGGTCATTTTCCAGCGGCAGCGCGTCGGCCAGCGGGTGGCCGACAAAAACGGCGGGCACATCATGGCGATCATAAAACTGTTTTTCAAAGGGCAGCAGGCAGAGCACCATGTTTACCGCCCGCGCAATGCCCTTGATACGGCCCTGCCGCCAGGCCCACACGGAGGGGCTGACATAGTGCACGGTGCGCAGGCCTTTCTCGCGCAGCTTTTCTTCCACGCGCAGATTGAAGTCGGGGGCATCGATGCCGATGAAAAGGGAGATTTTTTCCTGCTCGAAACGCGCAAGCAGCTGGTCGCGCACGCCAAACAATTCCTGCAGGCGGCCCAGCACTTCCACCAGCCCCATTACGGAAAGCCGCTCCATGGGCACCAGCGACACGCCCCCCTCCGCCTGCATCTGCGGGCCGCAAATACCGACAAAACGCGCAGTGGGATAATGGAGTTTGAGCGCCCGCATAAGGCCGGCGCCAAGGGTATCGCCAGAGATTTCCCCGGCGACGATACCAAAGACAGGACCTGCCGTAGTCATGGGGTTCTCAAGGAGCTTGCGTAGTCATAGGGAACATTTCAGAGGAAAGCGCTACGGAGCTTATCCCCTCTCCCTCCGGGAGAGGGGCAGGAGTGAGGGACCGCGCTATAAATCGTCCACCGTTGCTAACAAGACGCTCGGTCGCTCTACCGCCCTTCGGGCACCTTCTACCGGCTGCGTTCCAGAAGCAGCCCGGACTGCCCGCCGTCCTGGCGGGCAGGGATAAAGCCCCTACCGCGTAATCCCGCGCTGCGAAGCCTTCAGCGTTTCAACAAAAACCAGCAGCTCGGGGCAACCAGCCGTTTCAGGCTCCAGCGCCAGCAAGGCATTTTCCAGGGTCAGCCCCTCGCGGTATACTGTCTTGTAGGCGCGACGCAGAGTGTTAATCACCTCGGGCGTCCAGCCACGGCGGCGCATGCCTTCGAAATTCATGCCGTGGGCTGAAGCCGGGTTGCCACCCACCATCACGTAGGCCGGAATATCCTTGACCACCAGGCTGCAACCGGCGGTCATGGCGTAGGGGCCGATCTTGCAGAACTGGTGCACGCCGGTCATGCCACCCAGGATCACACCATCGCCCACCTCGACATGCCCGGAAATGCCGGAGCCGGTGGCGACAATGATGTCGTTGCCAATCACGCAATCATGAGCAATATGCACACCGGTCATGAACAGGTTGCGGCTGCCGATGCGGGTCAGCGCCTGATCCTGCGCGGTGCCGCGATGAATGCTGCAATATTCGCGGATGACGTTGTCATCGCCAATTTCCAGGCGGGTCGGCTCGCCATGATATTTCTTGTCCTGGCAGTCTTCACCCACCGAGGCAAACTGGAAAATGCGGTTATTGGCGCCAATCCGGGTCATGCCCCGAACCACCACGTGCGGGCCGATTTTAGTGCCGGCGCCAATTTCAACATCGGCGCCAATAATGCTGTAGGGGCCCACCTCAACGCTGCTGTCGAGCCGGGCGCTGGGGTCGATGATCGCCGTCGCGTGTATCATCAGACGCCCTGCTCCGCCACCAGGATTTCGGCGCGTGCACACAGCTCACCGTCAACGCTGGCGGTACAGTTGAACTTGTAGATATTACGCTTTTGCGTGATCACTTCCGCCTCCAGCACCAGTTGATCGCCGGGCACGACCTGCCGTTTGAAGCGGACATCATCCGCTCCCACGAATAGATAAATATAGCCGTCGGCCGGGCGTTTGCCAGTGGTGTAAAACCCGAGGATGCCGGCCACCTGGGCCATGGCCTCCAGAATGAGCATGCCGGGCATGATGGGCTTGGCGGGGAAATGGCCGTTGAAATACTCCTCGTTGACGGAGACATTTTTGTAGGCAGTGATCTTCTTGCCCGCCTCGATGGCGGTCACCCGGTCTACCAGCAGAAAGGGGTAGCGGTGCGGCAGGAACTCACGGATTGCTAAAATATCCATCATCATTTACGGGTATTCCTCTGAAGCCTGGATCACAGGCTGTCTGATTACATATAAGGTGACAGCAAGAGGCGACTATACGGCGCCATCTTCCACGCTCCCGCGCAGGCTGGCGACCTCGGCCTCCAGCGCCTTCAGCCGGCGCGCCATCGTATCCAGGTGGCGCAGGCGCACGGCCATTTTCTTCCAGTCATCCGTGCTATCAAAAGCCGTGCCCGAAGAGTAGGAACCCGGCACGGTAATCGACTTGGTAATCATGGTCATGCCGGTGATGTGCACACGGTCACAAATGTCGATATGCCCCACCAGCCCCACCCCGCCCGCCAGCACACAATACGCACCAATGCGCGAGCTGCCGGAGATGCCACAGCAGGCCGCAATAGCCGTATGCGCCCCCACAACCACGTTGTGGGCGATCTGCACCTGATTGTCGATAATGGCGCCCTTGTGTATCACAGTATCATCCAGCGCGCCACGATCCACCGTGGTATTGGCCCCGATGTCCACATCGTCATGCAACACCACGCGGCCAATCTGGGCAATCTTTTCCCAGTTGCCCCGGTCATTGGCAAAGCCGAAGCCGTCACCACCGATGATGGCACCGGAATGGATATTGACCCGGTCGCCCAGCACGCATTCGTGATAGAGCACCGCGTTGGCCCGCACGCGGCAGTCCTGCCCGATGCGGCAGCGGTCATGTATCACCGCGCCCGCCTCCACCACCGTGCCGGCGCCTATTTCCACTCCCGCCCCGATCACCACCAGCGGACCAATGGCTGCTGTGGCATCAATACGGGCGCTGCCGTCCACGACGGCAGAGACATGCACACCGGCATCGGGCCGTGGGGTGCGGTCAAACAGGCGCGACAGGCGCGCATAGGCCAGGTAGGGATTGGCCAGGATCAGCGCATGGCCGCCAAAGCCTGTGGCATCGGCCTCGCGCAGCAGCACGGCACCAGCGCCGGTCTGCTCCAGGTCGGCGCGGTAGAGCGGGTTGGCCAGAAAACTGACCTGATCCGCCTGGGCCGTACGCAAGGTGGCCAGCCCGGTCACCACATGCGCAGGATCACCACGCAGGTTCGCACCCAGGCGCCCGGCCAGCTCGGCAAGCGTCCACTGCCGGCTCATGCGGCTTACTGCCCGCCAGCGGCGTTGGCAGCGTTCAGCTTCTCGGTCAGTTTGGCCGTCAGGTCAATGCTCGGGTCAATATAGACCGCTGCAGTCTTGAGCAGGATCAGGTTGTAATTGCCGGCCTTGCGCATTTCATCCAGCGCGGCTTCCATCTTCGGATACATCTTCTGCACCAGGGCCTGGCGCTGATCGTTCACGGTCTTTTCAGCCTCCTGCTTGGTCTGCTGGAAATCCTGCATGTCTTTTTCGCCCTGGGCCTGCAGGTCGCGCTTGTCCTTGTCGCTCATGATGGCCGCATCTTTCTGCGCCTTGTCTTCGAGCTTCTCGATTTCAGCCTTGACCTGCGCCAGATGGTCGCGCTTGGGCTTCAGCTGCACATTAAGGGTATCGATGAGCTTCTTGGCCGCATCGGTATTCTGCAGGGCGCCCTCAGGGTCAACCACCGCAATCTTGAACTCGGCAAAAGCCGGGTTGGCGCACAAACCGACCGTCATCAGGCCGGCAACAAGCAATAATTTACGCACGAACATTCTCCTCCAGATAATAAGGCCTGATGGCCGCAGCAACGTTTTCTTCCCTGTGGTTCCAAAATACATCAGAACCCCTGACCGATGGAAAACTGGAATATCTGAGTCTTGTCGCCCGGCTGGTTCCGGATCGGCTTGGCCAGCGCAAAACTCAGGGGACCAATGGGTGTCAGCCATGACAGCGCCACACCGGTCGAATACCGTAAATTGTCCAGGTCAAAGTAATTACCCGGCAAATAACTGTCAAAAACATTGCCGGCATCCACGAACAGCACAGTACGCAGCTGGTGCGAATCTGTCACGAAGGGCGTCGGCACGATCAGCTCGGCACCGCCGGTGGTGACGATATTGCCGCCGATGATGGACTGGTCAGAGTCGTCCACCACGCCCACCGTGGGGCTGCGTGCGCCCAGGGTATTGTCCCGGTAACCGCGCACCGAACCAAAGCCGCCGGCAAAGTAGTTCTTGAAGAAGGGCAGTTGGTCATTGCCGTCATAGCCCCCGCCATAGCCCAGGTTGCTGTGCAGGCGAATCACGTAGGGCCCGCTGATCGGCACATAAAGCTGGTTAGTATAACTCACTTTGTAATAGGTCAGGTCGCTGCCCGGAATGGCCACTTCCAGCCCCACCGACTGCGAATAGCCACGGTCGGCAAAGATACCCCGGTTCAGGGTATTGCGCGACCAGGAGGCGGTGCCGCTCAGGGTCTGGAAATTGTCGCCATACCTGGTGACAAAGTTGTCCACCACGTAAGACAGCACGCTGCCCTCGGTGATACGTGTTTCGTCGATACCGAGGCCAAAGTTCACGGTTTCCGTTTCGTCCACCGGGTAGCCAAACGTGATCTTGCCCCCGTGGGAGTCGGTCGTGTAGTTGGACAGGTTCAACGAGCTGAACTCGGTCTTGCTGTAATACAGCGAGTAGCCACGGCTGATGCCGTCCAGCGTGAAATACGGGTCCACGAACGACAGGTTATAGCTTTCCTGCAGCTCGGAGCGGTTGAAGCCCACCGACATGTGATCGCCAGTGCCGAGGAAATTGTCCTGGCTGACGTTGGCGGTCAGGATAATGCCCGCGCCCTGCGAATAGCCAATGCTCGCGCCCAGCGAACCGGAGGGCTGCTCCTCCACACCCACGTTCACATCCACCTGGTCGTTGGCGCCACTGACACGCGGCGTGTCAATCTTGACCTCCTTGAAATACCCCAGGCGTTGCAGACGCACCTTGGACAGGTCGATCTTCTGCGTAGAAGCCAGCGAACCTTCAAACTGACGCATTTCACGGCGCATTACATTGTCGTCAGTCTTCTCGTTGCCCTTGAAATTGATGCGCCGCACATAGGCCTGCTTGCCGGCATTGACGAAAAAGGTCACGGCTGCCGTTTTCTTGACATTGTCGACGTCCGGCACGCCCTGCACATCGGCAAAGACATAGCCGTCATTGCCCAGGCGCTTGGTGATGAGTGTCTGCGTCGAGGTGATTTTCTGCTGCGAGTACACGTCGCCCTGGTGCACGAGAATCAGGGACTTGATCTGGTCATCCGGCACCGGAATGTCACCGACGACCTTGACCTCACCCACGTTGAACTTGTCACCCTCGCTGATATTGACGTCGATATAAACGTCCTTCTTGTCGGGAGTCACCGTCACCTGGGTGGAGTTGATCACGAAATTCACATAGCCACGGTCCAGGTACCAGGAACGCAGGGACTCCAGGTCGCCACCAAGCTTTTCGCGCGAATACTTGTCGTCATTGCTGAAAAACGAGGTCCAGTGCGACACCTTCTGCTGAAACACATTGCGCAGGGTGTCATCGTCAAACACGGTATTGCCGACAAAGTTGATGCCCTGGATGGCGGCAGCGCTGCCTTCCTGGATCTTGATCTCGATGGCCACACGGTTACGTGGCTTTGGCTTCATTTCCACATCGATCTTGGCGGCGTAGCGGCCCTCGGAAATATACTGGTGCTCCAGCTCTTGCTTCACATGATCAAGCATGGAGCGCTGAAACACCTCGCCCTCTGACAGGCCGGAAGACTTCAGACCCTTGAGCAGTGCATCCTTGTCGATGGATTTGTTGCCGCTGATGTCGATGCTGACGATGCTGGGGCGCTCGACCACCTGGACCACCAGCACGTCGCCGTCACGGGCCACCTGCACGTCCTCGAAGTTGCCGGTCTTGAACAAGGCACGCACCGCTTCGGCCAGCCGGGCATCATCGACCATGTCGCCAGCGCTGATGGTCAGCGCACCGTACACACTGGCGGCGGATATGCGGGCCAGCCCCTCCAGGCGGATATCCTTGACCACGAAGGAATCAAAGGCGTGCGCCGGCGCCGCCAGCAGCAGGCTGGCGGAGAGGGACAAAACGGGCAAAAGCACATGCTGCCGGATACGGCTCATGAATTCCGGATTCCTTACTGGTCTCAAATTACAAAAACCCTGCCACCGGCAGGGCTCGCAGGGCCAAAGCAAGCGCCCATAACCCACACATACCAAAAAGCCCCCGACCCTGAGGTCGGGGGCAACAGCCAGAGAGTTAAAACACCCGGCTCAAATCGTTGAAAATGGCCAGCAGCATCAGGCTGCCCATGAGGGCAATGCCAATACGCAGGCCAAACATCTGAACACGCTCGGACAGGGGGCGGCCAATCAGCCCCTCAACCCCGTAATACACCAGGTGCCCGCCATCCAGCACCGGGATGGGCAACAGGTTCAAAACACCCAGGCTGACGCTGAGCAGGGCCATGAACTTCAGCACCGACACCCAGCCCATCTCGACCGATTCATTCGCCACCTTGGCAATGGTGATGGGGCCGCTCAGGTTGGACACCGAGATCAGCCCGCGCAGCATCTTGCCAAACGAATCCAGCGTAAACGAGATCATATGCCCCGTGGTGTCCATGGCAGCGCCCAGTGCGGCCACCGGACCGTAGCTGATGTGGCGCATCATGCTGGGCGGCAGCGTCACGGCCTGGGCCTGCGCCGGGTCGATGCCCACCCCCAGCTTGCCAACCGTGTGCCCGGCATCATCCTTTTCGGCATGCGGTGTCAGTGTCAGCGTCACCACCTGCCCGCCCCGCAGCACCTGTGCACTGAATGGCGTGCCCACATGCGGCTGGATGATATCCACCAGTTGCTGCCAGGACGTAATTTTCTGGCCATCGGCCATGACAAAGCGGTCGCCCACTTTCAGCCCCTGCTTGTCGCCCGCCTGCCCCGGCAGCACCTGGCCGATAATGGGGTCGATGGGCGGACGGTACAGGTCAAAACCCAGGGTACGGAAGGGGTCGGCACCCGGCTCGCGCAGGAAGTGGTCCAGCTTGATGTCCACTTCGCGGTCGGCCGTGGCGCCCGGCGCCCGCACACTCAAGGCCAGTGCGCCGCTGTCGCCCATGCGTCCGATCAGCGCGTAGTTGACGGAATCCCAATCGGCGGCCTGCTTCTGGTCCACGCCGTGTATCTCGTCACCGGCCACCAGCCCGGCCATCGCCGCCGGCGAGTCGGGAATGACCTTGCCCACCACCATCTTGACCGTATCCACGCCCTGCAGGAAAACCACCCAGTACAACAGCACGGCAAACAGCAGGTTGATGGCCGGGCCCGCCGCCACAATCAGCATGCGCGCCCAGAAAGGCTTGCGGGTAAAGGCATAGGGCAGGTCTGCTGCTGCCACCTCACCCTCGCGCTCGTCCACCATGCGCACAAAGCCGCCCAGCGGAATGGCAGCAATCTGGTAGCTGGTGCCAAGTTTGTCCTTCCACTTGATGAAGCCGGGGCCAAACCCGATGGAATAGGTCAGCACCTTGACGCCCAGGCGCCGTGCCACCCAGAAATGGCCAAACTCGTGAATGGCAATGAGCGGGCCCAACACCAGCACGGCGGCAAAAATTATGTGTAAAACCTGCATATCACACCTGTGGGCAAACCCCGCCATGGCCTTCCGGGCCGGGCTGGGGGTGGCAGGCCACGCGGGCCACGCCTGATGGGCGCTACCTTGAGCACCCGCCTTTCAGCGTTATCGGGGCAATACAATCCCTATTCAATTCTAGCGCGGCAGCAGTTGCACTGCCCTCTTCCGGGCGGCCTGATCCGCCGACAGGATTGTGTCCAGATTGTCGGCCGGCATCATTGGCAGTTCTGTAAGTACCTGCTCAATAAGGCCCGATATTCCGGTAAATTTCAGCCGGCCGTCGAGAAAAGCCGCCACAGCCACCTCATTGGCGGCATTGAGCATGGCCGGGGCCACCCCGCCGGCCTCCATGGCCTGACGCGCGAGGCGCAGGCAGGGGAAGCGGCCCTCGTCGGGCGCCTCGAAACTGAGTTGGCCGGTGACAATCAAATCCAGCGGCGCCACGCCTGAAGGCAGCCGCTCTGGCCAGGCCAGGCCATGGGCGATGGGCGTGCGCATGTCCGGGTTGCCGAGTTGGGCCAGGGTCGAGCCGTCCACATACTGCACCAGCGAATGGATGATGCTCTGCGGGTGCACCACGATCTGCACCTGGGCCGGTTTGGCGTTGAACAGCCAGCAGGCCTCGATCAGCTCCAGGCCCTTGTTCATCAGCGTGGCGGAGTCCACCGAAATCTTGCGGCCCATAGACCACTTCGGGTGGCGGCAGGCCTGCTCGGGGCTGACGTCGTGCATCTGCTCCAGGCTGAAACTGCGGAAGGGGCCACCGGAGGCGGTCAGCAGGATGCGCTCCACCCCCGCCGGCTCAAGGCCACGGGCAAAATCACGCGGCAGGCACTGGAAGATGGCATTGTGCTCGGAGTCGATGGGCAGCAGGGTGGCGCCATGGGCGCGCACGGCCTGCATGAAGACCGCGCCGGCCATCACGAGCGCTTCCTTGTTGGCCAGCAGCACGCGCTTGCCGGCCCGCACCGCCGCCAGCGTGGGCAGCAGGCCGGCGGCGCCGACGATGGCCGCCATCACGGCATCCACCTCGGCATGGCTGGACACCATGGCCAGGGCCTCGGCGCCATAGAGCACTTCGGTGGCCAGCCCGCGCAGTTGCTCCTGTAGCTGGCCGGCGGCAGCAGCCCCGGTCACCACCGCATAGCGCGGCTGGTGCTGGCGACAGAGCACGGCCAGTTCATCAATACGGCTGCTGCCCGTCAGGGCAAACACCCGGTAAAGATCCGGGTGGCGGGCCACCACGTCCAGCGTGCTCAGGCCGATGGAGCCCGTGGCCCCGAGTATGGTCAGGTTTTTTACCGGCACTGTCATCAAAACCCGCCACCGAGCAGCCAGCCCAGCATGAAGACCGGGGCCGCCGCTGTCAGGGAATCAATACGGTCCAGCGCGCCGCCATGACCGGGGAAGATGGTGCCCGAATCCTTGACGCCGGCCTGCCGCTTGGCCATGGACTCCAGCAGATCGCCCAGCACCGAGGCCAGCACGGTCAGCAGTGACAAGCCGGCAAAGGCCACGAAACGGATACCGGCCAGATGCTGGTGCAGGCCCACAGCCACCATGATGATACCGGTAGCGCAGAGGCCGCCCACCATGCCTTCAATGGTCTTGCCGGGGCTGACCGCCGGGGCCAGCTTGGTCTTGCCAAAGGCGCGGCCGGCAAAATAGGCGCCGGTATCTGCCCCCCAGACGAGGCTGAACAGGTAAAGCAGCCACCAGGGAGAAACACGATGCAGCTGCACCAGCCCCGACCAGGCCGGCACCAGAAGGATAAAGCCGACCGGCAACAGCACGCCGGTGTTGGCCCAGAGGGCGGTGGCCCCGGGATAGGCCCGCACCACGCGCAGGGCCATCAGCCAGAACAGCAGGGAGGTGGCATAGAGCGGCAGCAGCTCAGCGGTGCTCAGGGGCAGGAATTGCAGGGCCAGCAGGCAGGCCACGATCGCCGCAGCAAAAGCGCCGCGCGCCAGCGGGGCCGTCCAGCGCATCAGCGCCGTCCACTCCCAGGCCGCCACCATGACCACAAGGCCGCTGAAGAGGGCAAAGGCACGCGGGTCGCCGGCAAAAAACACACACCAGATGACGATGGGCACCAGCACCAGTGCCGTCAGCACACGCTGCTTAAGCACGGCCAAACTCCTCTACCTGCTCCGAAGTGCGGCCGAAGCGGCGCTGCCGTGAGCAATACTCCTCCACGGCGCGGTCGAGCGAGGCCACCGTGAAGTCCGGCCACAGCTCATCGCTGAAGTAATATTCGGCGTAGGCGGTCTGCCAGAGCAGGAAGTTGCTGATACGCAGCTCGCCGCCGGTGCGGATGAGCAGGTCTACCGGCGGCAGGTCGGCCATCTGTACATACTGGCCCATCAGTTCGGGCGTGATGTCCTCAGGCTTGAGGCGGCCGGCGGCCACTTCTTCGGCGATGCGGCGGGCGGCGTTGGACATGTCCCACTGGCCGCCGTAGTTCATGGCGATCACCAGGGTCAGGCCGGTATTGGCACCGGTCAGGGCCTCGGCATCGATCACGCCCTGCTGCAACTCGGGGGAAAAGCGGCTGGTATCGCCGATAAAGCGCACGCGGATATTGTTCTTGTGCATCTCCGGCACACGGCAGGTCAGCGCGTACACGAAGAGGCTCATCAAGGCCGCCACCTCGGGTTCGGGCCGCCGCCAGTTCTCGCTGGAAAAGGCAAATACCGTCAGCACCTTGATGGGGCGGTGCAGGGTCATGAAATCGACCAGCACGTGCAGGGCTTCTTCGCCTGCAGTATGGCCATCGTTACCGGGGAGGCCACGCTTTTTCGCCCAACGGTTGTTCCCGTCCATGATGATGGCGACGTGGTCGGGGCTGTCGCCCTGCTCTGGCGAAATATCCGGTGCGGCGGTCTCCACGGCTTATACCTGCATCAGCTCGGCTTCTTTGGCGCCAAGCATGCGATCAACCTCGGCCACATACTTGTCCGTCAGCTTCTGGACGTCTTCACCAGCCTTGCGCTCTTCGTCTTCGGAAATTTCCTTTTCCTTCAGCAGTTCTTTCACGTCGGCCAATACGTCGCGGCGGATATTGCGGATGGCCACACGTGCACCCTCGGCTTCCGTGCGCGCCAGCTTCTGCATGTCACGGCGGGTTTCCTCGGTCAGCGAGGGCAGCGGCACGCGGATGACTTCCGCAGAAATCGGGTTCAGGCCCAGGTCAGAATTGCGGATGGCCTTGTCAATGGCCTGCACCATGCTGCGCTCATAGGGCTGCACCAGCAAGGTACGGGAGTCTTCGACATTGACATTGGCCACCTGCATCAGCGGCGTGTCAGTGCCGTAATACGGTACCATGATGTCCTTGAGCATGGCGGGGTGGGCGCGCCCGGTGCGCACGCGGGAGAAGCCATGCTCCAGCGAGTCCAGGCTCTTCTTCATGCGCACTTCGCAGTCTTTCTTCAGGTCGTTGATCATCGTCGTTTCCTCGTAAGCCTTGGAGCCTGCTCTTACTGCCGGGCCGTGCCGATCAGCGTGCCTTCCGGGGTGCCCACCATGACATTGAGCAGGGCACCCACCTTGTTCATATTAAAGACCCGCAGCGGCATGTTGTGGTCGCGACACAGACAGATGGCGGTAAGGTCCATGACCCCCAGCTTCTTGTCCAGCACCTCGTCAAAGGTCAGGTAGTCATACTTGACGGCGGTGGGGTCCTTGACCGGGTCAGCATTGTAAACGCCATCCACCTTGGTCGCCTTGAGCACCACGTCGGCATCGATCTCGATACCGCGCAGGCAGGCGGCGGTGTCAGTGGTAAAGAAGGGATTGCCGGTGCCAGCGACGAAAATGCAGACATCGCCGCTTTGCAGGTGGCGGATGGCGGCGCGGCGGTCGTAGTGGTCCACTACCCCGCTCATGGGAATGGCCGACATCAGCCGGGTCTTGATATTGTTGCGCTCCAGCGCATCACGCATGGCCAGGCCGTTCATGATAGTGGCCAGCATGCCCATGTGATCGCCCGCCACGCGGTCCAGCCCGGTAGCCTGCAAGGCCGCCCCGCGAAACAGGTTGCCACCGCCGACCACGATGCCCACCTGGAGGCCGATGCCCACCAGTTGGCCAATCTCAAGCGCAATGCGGCTCATCACCTTGGGGTCGATGCCGCCTTCGGCATCACCCGCCAGCGCCTCGCCGGAGAGTTTCAGGAGAATACGTTTATAGGCAGGGTTGCGGTCGGCCATGGCGCATATCCTTCAAGCAATGGGTGGGGCAAGCCGGGACTGGCCCGGCTTCAATGTGGCGGAATCTTACAGCAAAAGGCCCCAAACAGGGGCCTTTCTGGCTCTCTATGTTCCAGAACCCGTCAGTTCCGGCGCAGGTCCGGAACTGACTCACGCCAAACGGGTCACGAGTGACCCGTTTGCGGGCAGCACATCCCTGTGCTGCGGCAATCGCCCGGCCTGCCCGCGAGACAGCCTTTAACCTTACTTCTGCTGAGCGGCAGCGGCCTGTGCAGCCACTTCGGCAGCAAAGTCCACTTCCTTCTTCTCGATGCCTTCACCGACTTCGAGACGCACGAAACGGGTGACCTTGGCGCCGGCCTTGGCCAGCAGCTGGCCCACCTTGGTTTCGGGGTCTTTCACGAAGGCCTGCTCAAGCAGGGACACTTCGGCCAGGAACTTCTTGACCGCGCCTTCCACCATCTTTTCAACGATGTTGGCGGGCTTGCCGGACTCGGCAGCCTTGGCGGCGGCGATTTCGCGCTCCTTGGCGACGATGGCCGGGGCCACGTCAGACGGGGCGATGGCTTCCGGCTTGGCGGCAGCCACGTGCATGGCGACGTCCTTGGCCAGCTCTTCGTTGCCGCCTTCGAGGGCGACCACAACACCGATCTTGAGACCGTGGATGTAGGTGGCCAGCAGTTGGCCCTCGACCAGTTCGGCACGGCGGATCTGGATGTTTTCGCCGATCTTCTGCACCAGCACGACACGGGCTTCTTCAACCGTCTGGCCATCGCCAAAGGGCAGTGCGGCAATCTTGGCCACATCGGTTTCGCGGGCGGCCAGGGCAACTTCAGCGGCCTTGTTGGCGAACGCGGTGAAATTGCTGTCGCGGGCGACAAAGTCGGTCTGGCTGTTCACTTCCAGCAGCAGGGAGCTGTTGCCGCTGGTGGCGACGATAATGGCGCCTTCGGCGGCGATGTTGCCGGCCTTCTTGGCGGCCTTGGCCTGACCGGACTTGCGCATGTTGTCGATGGCGGTTTCGATGTCGCCCAAGGCGTCCTGGAGAGCCTTCTTGCACTCCATCATGCCGTTGCCGGTACGCTCACGCAGTTCCTTGACGAGGCTAGCAGTGATTTCTGCCATGATTCTTTCCTCTATAAATGGGTATTGAGAGCTGCCGGCCTGGCCGGCGGCCCGGAAATTAGTAAAAAGGGGGCCAACATGCCCCCTTTTTTATCGCACACAGATGCTACTACCCGCAGATGACGCGGACATGATGAGCTTTAAGCGGTCTCGCCCTGCACTTCCACGAAGCCGTCGGTCTCACGACCACCTTGGGTGGCGGCGTATTCGCGGCCTTCCAGCACGGCGGCGGCGATGGCGCCCACGTAGAGCTGAATGGCGCGGATGGCGTCGTCGTTGCCAGGGATGACGTAGTCCACGCCAGCCGGGTTGGAGTTGGTATCGACAATGCCGATGACGGGGATGCCAAGCTTGTTGGCTTCGGTCACGGCAATCTTTTCATGGTCAACGTCAACCACGAACAGGGCATCGGGCAGGCCGCCCATGTCCTTGATGCCACCCAGGGACTTTTCCAGCTTGTCCATTTCACGGGTGCGTTCCAGCGCTTCGCGCTTGGTCAGCTTGGCGAAAGTACCGTCGGCAGCCTGGGCTTCCAGGTCCTTCAGGCGCTTGATGGACTGGCGGATGGTCTTCCAGTTGGTGAGCATGCCGCCGAGCCAGCGGTGGTCGACATAGGGCATGCCGCAGCGGGCCGCTTCTTCACGAATGATGGGGGCGGCGGCGCGCTTGGTGCCAACGAACAACACCTTGTTCTTCTTGGCGGAGAGGCCATTGACATAGTTCAGGGCGCCGTTGAGGGCCGGAACGGTGTGTTCGAGGTTGATGATATGGATCTTGTTGCGGGCACCGAAAATGAACGGGGCCATCTTGGGGTTCCAGAAACGGGTCTGGTGACCGAAATGTGCGCCTGCCTGCAGCAGTTCGCGCATGCTAACCTGTGCCATGATTACTCCAGATGCTTGGGTTGGGGCTTCCATGCATCCCGGACTGCCAACCAATGACCTGAGTCAAGAAAGACCTGAGTCAAAGGCACCCGGCAACCGTGACGATGCATGTGCGGTTTGTAGTACCCTTACTATTCCAAGGGCTATTTAACTTTATCAGACAATGGTTTGCTGAAAAGCGCGGCGCTTTATACCATATAGCACCTTTTGGCTCAACCCTGAGGGCCAACTGTCAGCCTGCGGAGCACTATGACAAGTTTTATCAAGACCCCCGAAGAGATCGCCAAGATGCGCGTGGCCGGCAAGCTTGCCGCCGAGGTGCTGGGCATGATCGAGCCCTATGTAAAGCCGGGGGTAACGACCGAGGAGCTGGACCGCATCTGCCATGACTATATCGTCAACGTGCAGCAGGGCATCCCTGCCCCGCTCAACTACCGGGGCTTCCCCAAGAGCATATGCACCTCGGTCAACCATGTCATCTGCCACGGCATCCCCAACGACAAGAAGGTGCTGAAGGACGGTGACATCATCAATATCGACGTGACCGTGATCAAGGATGGCTACCACGGCGACACCTCCAAGATGTTCTTCGTGGGCAAGAGCTCCATCATGGCCCAGCGCCTGGTGCGGGTGACGCAGGAGTGCCTGTACCGGGGCATGGCCATGGTGCGACCCGGCGCCCGCCTGGGCGACATCGGCTCTGTCATACAGAAGCACGCCGAGGCCAACCGCTTTTCGGTGGTGCGCGAGTACTGCGGCCACGGCATTGGCGCCATCTTCCATGAAGACCCGCAAGTGCTGCACTACGGCGACGCCGGCACTGGCATGGTCTTGATGGAGGGCATGATCTTCACCATCGAGCCCATGATCAACGAAGGCCAACGTCAGACCAAGCTGCTGCCCGACGGCTGGACGGTGGTTACCAAGGATCACAAGCTGTCGGCCCAGTGGGAACACACCTGCCTCGTGACCGCAACCGGTATCGAAGTGCTCACTGCCCGGCCCGAAGAAGACCTGAGCTTTCTGGGAACATGATGAATGCAGTGCTTGAGTTGAGCAACGACACCGCCCTCCTCGACCTCGAGATGCTGGCACAGGCTGGCACTCATCCACAGGCCGAGTACCGCGCCGCCCTGCAACAGGCGCACAAGGTGCTCTGCGAGCGTTTTCGCGCCGGGGCCGACATCCGTGAGCTGGTGCAGCAGCGGGCCTGGGTGACTGACCAGGTGCTGGAGCATGCCTGGGGCCATCTCGGTCTGGGCGACTATGACGATATCGCCCTGGTGGCGGTGGGTGGCTACGGCCGCAGCGAACTGAACCTGGGTTCCGATATCGACGTGCTGGTGCTGCACAACCGCACCCCGCTTGACGAGGAGCCGCGCGAGCGCATTACCCAGTTCCTGACCCTGCTCTGGGACCTGGGGCTGGAGGTAGGCTCCAGCGTGCGCTCCCTGCAGGAGGCCGTGGAGGCCGCCCGCGATGACATCACCATCGCCACCAACATGATGGAGTCGCGCACCCTGGCCGGCCCCCACGCACTGATGGTGGAAATGCAGCGCCTGACCGGCCCCGAATTCCTCTGGCCCGGCAAGACCTTCTTCAAGGCCAAGTGGGACGAGCAGATCGCCCGCCACGCCAAGCACAACAACACCGAATACAATCTTGAGCCCGATATCAAGAACGCCCCCGGCGGCCTGCGCGACATCCAGACCGTGGGCTGGGTGGCCAAGCGCCACTTTGGCGTGGAAACCCTGCACGACCTCGTCGGCCACGGCTTCCTGACCGAGCAGGAATATCATCAGCTCGACGAGGGCCAGTGCCTGCTCTGGCGCATCCGCTTCGCCATTCACATGATCTCGGGGCGGCCGGAAAACCGCCTGCTGTTCGATTTCCAGCGCCGCGTGGCCGAGGTGTTCGGCTACACCGACACCAACGCCAACCGCGCGGTCGAACAGCTGATGAAGTCCTACTACCGGGCGGCCATGAGCATTTCCATGCTCAACGAAATGCTGCTGCAGCTGTTCGACGAGCAAATCCTGCGCGCCGACGAAGAGGTGCGCATCATTCCGATCAATGCCCGCTTCCAGCTGCGCAATGATTATCTCGAGGTCACCAATAACCAGGTGTTCCAGCGTACGCCCTCGGCCCTGCTCGAGGCCTTTGTCATCCTCGGCAACATGACCGACATCTGCGGTGTGCGCGCCAGCACGGTGCGCCTGTTGATGGAAAATGCCAGCCTGATCGACGACCGCTTCCGCAGCGATATCCGCAACACCTCGCTGTTCGTCGAATTGCTGCGCTGCCAGCACGCACTGTTTTCGTCGTTGCGGCGCATGAAGCGCTACGGCATCCTCGGGCGGTATATTCCCGCTTTTGGCGCCATTGTCGGGCAGATGCAGTACGACCTGTTCCATATTTACACGGTCGATGCGCACACCCTGCTGGTGCTGAAAAACATGCGCCGCTTCCGCTACAGGGAAACCGAGGAAAAATACCCGGTGGTGGCCAAGGTCGCCCAGCGCCTGCCCAAGATTGAGCTGCTGTATCTGGCCGGGCTGTTTCACGACATCGCCAAAGGCCGTGGCGGCGACCATTCCCAGCTGGGCGCGGTGGACGCCCGCGAATTCTGCCTGAAGCACGGCTTTGGCAAATGGGACGCCAACCTCGTGGGCTGGCTGGCGCAAACCCATCTGGTCATGTCGGTCACCGCGCAAAAGAAAGACGTGGGCGACCCCGACGTGATCAATGCCTTTGCACAGATCGTGGGTGACATTACCCACCTTGACTACCTTTACGCGCTGACCGTGGCCGATATCTGCGCCACCAACCCCACGCTGTGGAATTCCTGGCGCGCCTCGCTCTTGCGCCAGCTTTATACGCAGACCAAGCGCGCCCTGCGCCGGGGGCTCGGCAACCCCATCGACAAGCAGGAATGGATACTGGAAACGCGCGAGGCAGCGCTTGATATCCTGCGTACCGAAAATATCAGGGAAAACGTCGTCAACACCATCTGGGACAGCCTGGGTGACGAATATTTCCTGCGCGAAACCGCGAGCGATATCGCCTGGCACACCGCCGCCATCCTGCAACACCCGGTGGGCGGGCCGCTGATTCTGATCAAGCAGAATCACTCCGAGCAGTTCGAGGGCGGCACGCAGATATTCGTGTATACCCGCGACATGCCCAACCTGTTTGCCGCCTCGGTGGCGGCGCTGGACCAGTTGCACCTGACCGTGCTCGATGCGCGCATCATCACCTCGAAGACCAGCTTTTCGCTCGACACCTATATCGTGCTCGACGAAAACAATGTGCCCATCCAGGACTATGGCCGCCTGGATAAAATCCGCGTGACCCTGCAGCACACGCTGGCCGACCCCTCGCACTTTCCCGATATTGTGCAGCGCCGGCTGCCGCGCCAGCTCAAACACTTTGACCTGCGCACCACCGTGAATATCAGCAACGATATCGTCAATCAGCGCACCGTGGTCGAGGTGATTACGCTCGACCGCCCCGGCGTGCTGGCGCGTATTGGCCGCATATTCATGGAGCATGGTGTGAATTTACAAAACGCCCGCATTGCCACGCTGGGTGAGCGCGCCGAAGACGTTTTCTTTATCACCGACGAGCGGCAGCAGCCCATCGCTGACCCCGTCCTGTGCGAAGCCATCGCCCAGGCCCTCAAAACGCAGCTGGACCAGATGGGATGAACCCGGATATTTCGTTGCTGCACGCCTACCCTTTTGAAAAACTGGCCGCGCTCTTCAAGGGCGTGACCCCGCCTGTTGGCAAGTCGGCCATTTCCCTCTCCATCGGCGAGCCCAAGCACCCCTCGCCGGTATTTGTGATGGAGGCAATACAGGCCAATTTTGCCAAACTCGCCGTATACCCCAGCACCAAGGGTGTGCCCGAGTTGCGACAGGCGATTGCCGGCTGGTTGCAGCGCCGTTTCTTGCTGCAAAAGATTGACGCCGAAACGGAAATCCTGCCGGTCAACGGCACCCGCGAGGCGTTGTTTTCCTTTGCGCAGGCCATTGTTGACCGCCGCAGCAAGCCGCTGGTGCTGATGCCCAACCCCTTCTACCAGATTTACGAAGGCGCGGCCCTGCTCGCCGGTGCGGAGCCTTACTACCTGCCCTGCCTCGCGGAAAACGGCTTTATTCCCGATTTTGACACAGTGCCCGATACCGTGTGGGAGCGCACCCAGCTGCTGTTTATCTGCTCGCCGGGCAACCCCACCGGCGCCGTTATTGGCCGCGAGACTTTGCAGAAACTGATCGCGCTCAGCGACCGTTTCAATTTTGTGATCGCCTCCGACGAGTGCTACTCCGAAATATATTTTGACGAAGCCCACCCGCCGCTGGGCCTGCTGCAAGTCTGCGCCGAACTGGGCCGGCATGATTACCGCAACTGCGTGGCATTTCACTCCCTGTCCAAGCGCTCCAACCTGCCCGGCCTGCGCTCCGGCTTTGTGGCCGGCGATGCCGCCCTGCTGAAACCTTATCTGCTGTACCGCACCTATCACGGCTCGGCCATGCCGGTGCAGCATCAGCTGGCTTCCGTGGTGGCGTGGAATGATGAAGTGCATGTGGTGGAGAACCGTCGTCAGTACCGCGAGAAATTCATCGTCTTTCATGAAATCGTCAACCCGGTGCTGCCGCTGACCCTGCCCGACGCCGGCTTTTATTTCTGGGCGCAAACCCCGGTGCCCGACGACGCCTTTGTGCGCGGCCTGTATGCCGCTGAAAACGTCACCCTGCTGCCCGGCCAATTCCTGGGCCGCGACACGGGCGACGGCCACAACCCCGGTGCCAACCATGTGCGCATGGCACTCGTGGCGCCCATGACCGAATGCATTGAAGCCGCGCAACGCCTGCGCGCTTTTGTCGAAACCCTTTGAACTGGAGTAGTACTGAATGAGCCTGCAACAACTGATCGAAGACGCGTTTGAACGCCGCGCCGAATTTTCCCCCAGGAGCGCACCCAGCGACGTGCGCGATGCCGTCAACGAAGTGCTGGTCCTGCTCGACGCCGGCAAGGCCCGCGTGGCCGAAAAAATCGACGGCCAGTGGCAGGTGCACCAGTGGCTGAAAAAGGCTGTGCTGCTCTCCTTCCGCCTCAATGACAATGCCCCCATCAGCGGTGGCGGCGGTATCCAGTTTTACGACAAGGTCGCCACCAAGTTTGCCGACTGGACGCCGGAACAATTCCAGGCCGCCGGCGTGCGTGTGGTGCCGCCCGCCGTGGCGCGCAAAGGCTCCTATATCGCCCGCAATACTGTGCTCATGCCCTCCTACGTGAATATCGGCGCCTATGTTGATGAAGGCACCATGGTCGATACCTGGGCCACCGTCGGCTCCTGCGCGCAGATCGGCAAGAATGTGCATCTCTCCGGCGGCGTCGGCATCGGCGGCGTGCTGGAGCCCTTGCAGGCCGGCCCCACCATCATCGAAGACGGCTGCTTTATCGGCGCCCGCTCCGAAGTGGTCGAAGGCGTGATTATCGAAGCCGGCGCCGTGCTTTCCATGGGTGTTTATATCGGCCAGAGCACCCGCATTTATGACCGCGAAACCGGCGAAACCACGTATGGCCGCGTTCCAGCCGGCGCCGTGGTAGTGCCTGGCAACCTACCCTCGGCCGATGGCAAGTATTCGCTCTACGCCGCCATTATCGTGAAGAAGGTGGACGCGCAAACGCGCTCCAAGGTCGGCATCAACGAACTGCTGCGCATGGATTAAGCTGTGCTAACCATTTACGGCATAAAAAACTGCGACACCATGAAAAAGGCCGTGGCCGAGCTGGATACGCTCGGCGTGGCTTATCATTTTCATGATTATAAAAAGGCCGGTATTGACGCCGCCGCGCTGACGGCATGGGTCGCTGCGCTGGGCCTGGATACCGTGCTCAACCGGCGCGGCACCAGCTGGCGCAAACTTGAACCGGAACAGCAGGCGCGAGCTGATACCGTAGATGGGGCCATTGCCTTGATGCAGGAAAATACCAGCCTGATCAAAAGGCCGGTTTTGCAGGGCGATGAGTTGCTGCTGTGCGGTTTTCACAGCGGCGACTATAGCGCACGGCTGGCGTAATTCACTCCCTCTCCCTCCGGGAGAAGGTGCCCAACGGGCGGATGAGGGACCGAGCATCAACCTGCAACGGGGGCATATTTGCAGCACGGTTCCTTTCCCCGTCCTGAAAAGAACACGCATTAACTTAGCAGTATTCAGGTACAGCATTCATGTTGTGCTCATACAAAAAGGACGATGCCATGAAATCACTACTCCTGGTCGCCACACTACTCCTGAGCCCCTTCGCCGTCGCTGACGAAACCCCTGCCACCTATAACCACGTGGATTTCCAGGTAGACGTAGCCCGGCAAACCGCCAACGACCAGCTTAACGCCACCCTCAGCACCGAACTCACCGATGCAGACCCTGGCGCCCTGGCGCAAAAACTGGCCACCATCACCAACGACGCCCTGAAACAGGCCGCCAACTTTCCCGCCGTAAAAGTCACCACCGGCAACCAGCAAACCTGGCCGGTCTACAGCAATGGCGCAAACCAGAGCAATAAACTGCAAGGCTGGCGGGGGCGCGCCGAACTGCGCTTGGAAACCCGCGACTTCAAGGCCGCCGGCCAGCTGATCGCACTCCTGCAAAACAAGTTGCAACTGAACGGCATTAATTTCAGCGTGGCCGACAACACACGGCGCACGCTGGAAAGTCAGCTCAGCCAGGAAGCCATCGCCGCCTTCCGCACCCGCGCCGACCTGATACGCGACGCCTGGAACGCCAAGGGCTACCGCATGGTCAGCATGAATATCAACACCGGTGGCGGTGGGCAGATCATCCGCCCCATGTTTATGGCCAGGGCGGCCGTTGCCGCGCCTACTGCTGCGCCGGAAGATTTTTCAGGTGGGGATGCGGCGGTGACGGTGACGGTGACGGGGACGATTGAGTTGCAGCAGTAAGTTAACTATGCCGGTTACGTTAGCTCTACCCATCTGATTGCCAAGACAAATACTCTTACGACAGGACAGAGAAATGCCAACAGAACAGAGTGATGAAATAATAAGTCTGCTCAAGGAAATACGAGATAACCAGCTGTTGCATCTAAAAAATCAGGCACGCTCCATGGAGTTGCAGGAGCAAAATGTGGCCCGATTCAAGTCTCAAGCCGACAAAGCGGCTTCTTTTATGGATGGCTACAACAAACTGACAGGACGGCTGCTCAAGCCTGCAATAATTATATTGGTTGGCTGTCTCATTTTCGTGACATGGAAATTTGTGAGATAGAGACGCACCCTGCCCAGGGTGGAACCCCAAAGAGGCTCCTCTGCATGTTGCTTACATCCGGATTCGCGGGTTAGCTTCTGACTAAAGCCTGACTTGGGTGCCCTCATGCCGGGTAGGCTTTTAGGGGCTACCCGGCATGAGGGCACGCGGAATCAACTTTAATCAGAACCCACGCCACTAGCAATACGCCTCACATCACCACCGCATAATGCCCAGCCGACCGATACACCAAGCCCTGCCCATCAAAATAAAACACTTCCGCCGCTGTCCCACCCCCGGCACGGCTATAAACCAGCACAATACTCTCCGCCCCCTTGCAAACCTGCTGCAAGCTGAAATGCAGATCAGGAAAGCGTGCCAAGGCTGCCTGCCAATAGGCCGCAATGGCCGGCTTGCCCCGAAGCACCCCCGAAGGCTCCCCCGCAATCTGCGCAATCAAGGGCGAGCCCATTTCAAAATCATCGCGATAATGCGCCAGCACACGCGGAAGGTCACGGGCATTCCAGGCGGCTATCCACTCCGCTGCAAAATGGCGTGCAAATTCATCGGTCAGCATGACACAGGCTCCGCTCAATCTTCCCTTTTCAACTCACGCTGGTAGCGCCGGAAGTTCTCGACATAGTGCATCGCGCTCATTTCAAGCATGGCCTTTTGCATGTCATTGACCTCCTTGACCACCTTGCCGGGGCTGCCCATGACCACCGAGCCATCGGGAATTTCCTTGCCCTCGCCAATCAGCGCATTGGCGCCAATGATGCAGTTTTTGCCAATTCTTGCGCCATTGAGAATAACGGCGCCAATGCCGATCAGCGAGCCATCGCCAATGGTGCAGCCATGTAGCATGACGAGATGGCCCACAGTGACATTCTTGCCGACAATCAGCGGTATGCCAAAGTCAGTATGCAGCACGGAGCCATCCTGGATATTGGAGTTTTCACCAATGGTGATGGTATCGTTGTCGCCGCGCAGCACGGCGTTGAACCAGATGCTTGCATTGTTTTCCAGCACCACGGAACCGATGACAGTGGCATTGTCGGCAATAAAAAAATCGCCACGGGTTTCAATGCGACGGTCACCCAGGGAATAACGCATAACAGCTCCTTTATTGGTCCAGCTTCAGGGCCTTTATCATGCTCGCGGGCCAGGGAAATGCAATATTGGCGTCGTAAACGCGATTCATGAGATCAACGATCATGAACGCGGTCAGACCCCAGATCACGTAGTCGCCATAGTTGAAGCTGGGCACCGTGATTTCATGCCCCAGAAATTCAAACTTGTAGGTGAATACGGGCTTTTCGGTCAGGAAGAAATCCAGCGGCACCCGGAAGATGCTTTCGATTTCCTCCGGGCTGGCCTGCAGGATGACGCCCGCCGGCACCTTGCCGATGATGGGCTGCACGCGCAGGCCGGCGCGCGAGGTAAACACATCCAGCTGGCCGATCACCTGCACGCAGGCCTCGGGCAAGCCGATTTCCTCGCGGCTCTCGCGCAGGGCGGTGGCGATGATGGAGGCGTCGCCGTGGTCGCGTTTGCCGCCCGGAAAGGCGACCTCGCCGGCATGGCTGGACAGGTGCCCGGCACGCCGGGTCAGGATCAGCTGCGGCCTGGCCTCGTCAGTCACCGCCATGAGCACGCCAGCATCCACAGCCTCGGGCTCGGGCCGGTAGTCGCGAAGATAGTGTTCCAGTTGCTGCAGCATGTTCACCTCAGGTCAGACTGACCATCTTACCCAGTGCAGCGGCACAAGGGGAGAAGCGCTCGGAACAAAGCGCAATATTGACGATAAAAGACAGGAAAACGGCTGGACATCGATCAGCCTGGAGCCTATCCATCATAGTAGGCAGCATAGTATTTTGTGGCTGCCGGTGGTTCCCGCGAATCAGCAAAGGCAAGTTATTGATTCGCCTGAATATCCCGCAAGGCGCAGGAAGCGCCACGCCCAGCATGCCAAGGAGTATGAGATGACTGCCGCCCTGCCCGCCTTTGACACGCTGCTGGAAATGGCCCGCAATGACCCCGAGGGCCTGGAGCGGCTGCGCCGCAACCTTTGCGAACAGATCATCCAGCGCAATGCCGACCAGCAGCGCCAGCACCGCCTGCGCGGCCTGCTCTGGCGCATCGACCGCGAACGCCAGCGCGCCCGCACCCCCCTCGCCGCCTGCCTGCGCCTGCACAGCCTCATGCTCGACGCCGTGTTTCAGCTCAATGCCACCCTCAACGAGCCCTACCCCCCGCCCGTCGCCGCTACGGCCAGGATTCTGCCTTTTGCCAGCAGGTGACTGCGGCCGTGTATACTCCGCTCCATTGCAGGCCCTGCCTCCAAGGAGAGCGGAATGAATTTCTGTAGCAACTGCGGCCATGCGGTCGTCTTCAAGCAGCCCGAGGGCGACTCGCGCCTGCGCTTTGTCTGCGAAAGCTGCCATACCATTCACTACCAGAATCCCAAGATCGTCTGCGGCTGCCTGCCCGTCTGGGAGGGCAAGGTACTGCTCTGCAAGCGCGCCATCCAGCCCCGCCAGGGTTACTGGACGCTGCCCGCCGGCTTCATGGAAAACGGCGAAACCACGCCCGAGGCCGCCGCCCGCGAGACCCTTGAGGAAGCGCAGGCGCAGGTGAGCCTGGGCGAGCTTTATGCCGTGTTCAACATCCGCCATATCAGCCAGGTCTACATGATGTTCCGGGCCGAGTTGATCGACGGCACATTCGGCGTTGGCGAGGAGTCGCTGGAAGTGCGCCTGTTTGCCGAAGAAGACATCCCCTGGGACCAGCTGGCCTTCCCCTCCATCACCCGCACCCTGCGCTATTTCTTTGAGGACCGGAAAACCGGAAACTTCCCCATGCGCATGCGCGACCTGGAATTGAACTTCAAGCGTGAGGGCTAAGCCCCCTCACGTCAGCCTCTGCACCCTCTTCGCCACAAAACCACCGTAGCGCAAATCCCCTGCTCCTTATTGGCAATCCCCGCCGCAAGAAATGTCACCGTGGCCAATCTGCTCGCTACAATCAAGTGCATGATGCTGTGCATGCAGCGGCGCAAGAAGCCGCGTTGAGGAGAGTGGGATGAACAGTAATAACTTACAGGGCCTTGGCCTGAACATGCTGAACCGCTTTGCCAGCTCGGACTGGGCCGACCGCCTGAAGCTGCGCAAGCCGGTGGAAAAGCTGCTGTATCAGGGCAGCAAGACCGGCTTCAAACTGGTGGGCACCGTGGCGCGCCAGTTCACACCCGGCACGAAACTGGAAGGCAGCCAGCGTCTGCCGGCCGCCGCCAAGGGCCTGTTTGACCTGAGCCTGAGCGAAGAGCAGCAGATGATGCGCGACTCGCTGCAGCGCTTCGCCAAAGATGTGCTGCGCCCAGCCGCCCACGCCGCCGACCACAACGCCACTTATCCGGGCGATGTGCGCGCCGCCGCGCAGGAACTGGGCCTGAATTTCTACGCCGTGCCGGAGGCCTTGGGCGGCATGGCCGCCGAACAGGCGGTACTGACCAATGTGCTCACCGCCGAAGACCTGGCCTATGGCGACTTCACCCTGGCCGCCGGCCTGCTGTCCCCCATGGGCGTGGCCAACGCCCTCACGCGCTGGGGCAGCAAGGACCAGCAGGAGCGTTACCTGCCCGCATTTGCCGAAGAAACCCCGCCGCTGGCCACCTTTGCCGTTCAGGAAGCCGTGCCGGCCTTCAATCCCATGACGCTGCAAACCACGGCCCGCCGCGAAGGCAGCGCTTATGTGCTTAACGGTGAAAAGTCGCTGGTGCTGCTGGCGCAACATGCCGAATTGTTTCTGGTGTCAGCCCAGCTCGATGGCAAGCCGGCGGTATTTATTGTCGAAGGTGGCAGCAAGGGCCTGAGCCTGCTGGAAGACCCCGCCATGGGCCTCAAGGCCGCCGAAACCATGAAGGTGCGCTTCAGCAATGTGCAAGCCGAAAAACTCGGCGATGCCGATTTCAACTACCAGACCTTCCTCGACTATGGCGCGCTGGGCTGGTGTGCCCTGGCGATAGGCACCTGCCAGTCGGTGCAGGATTTCGTGGCGCAGTATGCCAACGACCGCATCGCGTTTGGCGAGCCCATTTCGCACCGCCAGAGCGTGGCCTTCCTGATTGCCGACATGGCCATTGAAACCGACGCCATGCGCATGCTGGTGCTGGATGCCGCCTCGCTGGCCGAGGCCGGCAAGCCCTTCCACCGCGAAGCCTATCTGGCGCGCCTGCTGTGCGCCGAAAAATCCATGAAGATTGGCACTGACGGCGTGCAGATTCTCGGCGGCCACGGCTTTACCAAGGAATTCCCGGTAGAGCGCTGGTATCGCGATCTGCGCAGCGTGGCCGTGCTGCATTCCGGCCTGCATCTCTGATTTATGCACTGGACAAGTCATCCTGACTTATCCAGTGCCCGTGATTTCCGGCGCATGTCCGGAAATCACTCACGCCAAATCAATCACATACGTGATTGATTTGCGAGCAGCACATCCATGTGCTGCTGACCAAAACCGAATTTGCCGCTCCTGCGAGGACGCTGAAATGAATCTGGAAAATCCGAAAAAATTCAAAATGCTGGTGGATCAGGCCCATGAAGTGGCGCTGAATTTCTTCCGCCCGATTTCGCGCAAGTACGACAAGGCCGAGCACGCCTACCCGAAAGAACTGGACATGCTCGCCTCCCTGCTCGATGGCTTCAATGCCGGCTCGGCCGAGGGCACCAGCTCCACCGCGCTGGGCTCACGTGGTGCCAGCCATGACGGCAGCATCAAGAACGGCGCCAATATGTCGGCGGCGCTGGGCGTGATCGAGTTGTGCTACGGCGACACCGGCCTGCTCCTGACCATGCCCCGCCAGGGCTTGGGCAATTCCGCCATCGGTGCCGTCGCCAACGAGGAGCAGCTGAAGCGCTTCAACGGCAAGTGGGCCGCCATGGCCATCACCGAGCCGGGCTGCGGCTCCGACTCTGCCGCCATCCGTACCACCGCGACCAAAGACGGTGACGACTACATCCTCAACGGCGAGAAAATCTTCGTCACCTGCGGCGAGCGTGCCGACTGCGTGGTGGTCTGGGCCACACTCGACAAGAACCTGGGCCGCGCCGCCATCAAGTCCTTCGTGGTGGAAAGGGGTACGCCGGGCATGACCGTCGCCCGCCTGGAGCACAAGCTGGGCATCAAGGCCTCCGACACCGCCGCCATCAATTTCGTGGACTGTCGCGTGCCGGGCGCCAACCTGCTGGGCAATGCCGAGATCGACGTGGCCAAGGGCTTTGCCGGCGTCATGGAAACCTTCGACAATACCCGCCCGCTGGTGGCGGCCATGGCCGTGGGCTGCGCCAAGGCCTCGCTGGAGCGCATCAAGCAACTGTTCAGAGACCAGCTCGACCCCGACTACGGCACGCCCCTGCTCAACACCAGCCATATCGCCGCCACCATCTACCGCATGGAGGCCGAATGGGAGGCTTCGCGCCTGCTGACGCTGAAGGCCTGCTGGATGGCCGACAACCGCAAGCCCAACTCCAAGGAAGCCTCCATCGCCAAGGCCAAGGCCGGGCGTGTCTGCAACGAGATCACGCTGAAATGCGTGGAGCTGGCCGCGAGTCTTGGCTATGCCGAAGACGAACTGCTGGAAAAGTGGGCCCGCGACTCGAAGATTCTCGACATCTTCGAGGGCACCCAGCAGATCCAGCAGCTCATCGTCGCCCGGCGCGTACTGGGCAAGAGCTCGGCGGAACTGAAGTAAGCACCTGTAATACCTGGCAAAATGGACGGGGCGCTCCCTGATGTCGCCCCGTCCATTCTGTCGGTCGGCAAACCCTAGGTAGTTGTCGCCCCTCCTGTGATAATTTGAACAGCTGTACACGTAGCTTCAGCGCATGGCGCGAGCACGGGTACTGACGCCAAAAATAACTCCGAGGTCGGGCAATGGTCACCAAAACAGCCTGGCAAGCCGTGGTTGCCAAACTGGGCCCGCTGCCGCCAGCCTGCAAGACGCTGAACAATGACGAGCTAAACTTCCTGCTCGACAGCCTGGAACGCACACGCCGTGCCCGTGAGCACGATCTTGACAGCGAGCTGAGCCACTGGCTGGAAAGCCTGCCTCTGCTGTGGCGACGCTCGTTGCGTCGCCTGCTGGGGCGCTAAGCCACCAGGGCACCATGGAAGACTTCCGCAAACGCGCCGAACTCACCCGCCTCTCCCGCCTGCTGCAGCAGCCGCGCGAATCCCTGCACTTTCTCGAAAAACTGGACATACCCGCCCTGCGCCAGCTGCGCCGGCACGTCAGCGACTACCACCATGCCGCCCGCCGCGAGCTGTTCCGCCGCCTTGCCCAGTATGGCCGGCTGGTTCCACCCGCCTGGGCCGCCTGGTTCATCGCCCGCCTGATGCCGCCCCGGCTCTGTGCCCGCCTGACCAGCGAGATTCCCGCGCGCCGTGTGCTGCCCATCGCCATGCGCTTGCCGACGCCCTATCTGGCCGACATCTGCACCGAGCTCGATACCGTGCGCAATCAGGAGCTGGTCAGCATCATGCCGGTACCGCATGTGTTGCGGATGGCCCATGAGCTGCTGGCGCGCAACGACTACCTGACCATCGCCAACTTTGTCGATGCGGTGTCCACCGAGGGCATACACGCGGTAGTGGGCACACTGGAAGACGGCGAGGCCCTGTTGCAGATTGGCTTCTTCGTGGAAAACCCACAGCGCCTGGAAGAAATCATGCAGTTCCTGCGCCCGGCCCAGATCGACGCCATCATCGCCGCCGCCGCCAACCCGCGCCTGGACCTGTGGGCACAGGCACTGGCCCTGATGGACACGGTGTCGCTGCCCTGGCAGGAGCATCTCATCAATCTGGCGGGCGGGGGTGACGAGCAGGTACTGGCCAGCATGTTGGAGGCCGTCATCCGCATGGATTGCTGGGCGCAGACCCTGCCCCTGATCGCCCACATGAACAAGACCAACCAGACGCGGCTGGTCAACCTGCCGCTGATCCAGCAGGACACTGTGCTGCGCGCCATCCTGCAGGCTGTGGCCAGCCAGGACCTGTGGTCACAGCTGCTGGGCCTGGCCGACCTGATGGACACCCCCAGCCGCCGACGTCTGGCACGCCTCAGCGACGAGTTGAGCGATGCCACCATCCAGCGTGTGGTGCAGGTGGCGCACGAACAGAACTGCTGGCCGGGCTTGCTGCGCATTGTGCCCGACATGAGCCTGGTGCGCTGTGGCAGCATTGCCGACCTTATCGGCCAGAGCGCCGACAGCGAGCTCGACAGCCTCGTTGCCGCCGTGCAGGCCGAGCATTACTGGCATGTGATCCTGCCACTGACCGAGTTGATGAGCGACAGCGCCCGCCGCCGCGTGGCCAACTGGCCGGCCATTCATCAGCCAGCGGTGCTGCGCCTGATTCTGGACACCACGCGTGACTTTCACCTCTGGGGCCTGATGCTGCCGCTGGTGAAGGTCATGGACGCCGAGGGCCGCCGCCGCGTCGCCCGCCTCAGCGACGAGCTTGACGACGCCAGCATTGCCGAGATCGTGCAGGTCGCCCACGACCAGCGCCTGTGGCTGGCCGCCCTGCCCCTGATCGAGGGCATGGGTACCGTGCGCCGGGGCACCATCGCCGAGCTGATGGCGCAAAGTGCCGACGCCGAATTCAGCAGCCTGCTGCATGCCGTCACCGCTGGCGGATACTGGCCACAAGTGCTGCCGCTGATAGCCTTGCTCAGCCCCGACAGTCAGCGGCGCATTGTGAACTTGCCAGTGTTTCACCGCGAGGCCACGCTGCGCGCCATTCTGGCTGCCAGCGACGAGCACGGGCTATGGTCAGTGCTGCTACCGCAGTTGGCCCTGGTCGAGCCGGGTCTGCCCTCGCCGCTGGCCCAACTGGCCGCCGAGCTGGACGACGCCACCGTGCGCCGTGTGCTCGCGGTAGCGGCGCAGCAAAACCTGTGGCTACCCCTGCTGCAATTGATGGAGGGCATGCCCGCCACACGGCGGCAGGCGCTGGCCCTGCTGGTATCCGAAAGCCCTGAGTCGGTGGTGACCTGCTTGCTGCGCTCGGTGCAAGCCGCCGGGGCCTGGCCGCGCCTGCTGGCGAGGGTCGCCGAGTTGCCTGAAACCAGCCAGCAGCTCTGGCTGGAAAGACTGGCCGGGATGGACGCCAGTTGGCTGCAAGCCTTGCTCAGCGCCTGCGAAGCCAACGGCATGGCCGACACCGCAGCACGACTGCTGCGGGAAGCGCCCGCAGCCGTGCGCGCGTCTTACCTCCGCCTGTTGCAGGCATTGCCAGACGAGATACAGGAGCGCTGGAGTCCGCAGATGTCGTCCTAAGGACGCTTGCGCTTGCGGTATTCAACAGGGGTTTCGTTGGTCCAGCGCTTGAAGGCGCGGTAGAAGGTGCTCGGCTCGGAAAAACCGGTCAGGTAGACAATCTGCTCGATGGATTCGCCGGTGCGCGCCAGCAAGCGGCGCGACAGGCGCGAGCGATAGTCGGCCAGCACGAGGTTGAAGCTCGTATTGCCCTCGGCCAGCTGCGAGCGCAGCCGCCGTGGCGGCATGTTCAGGCGCTCCGCCACCGCCTCCAGACTGGTGTTGCCGCTTTCCAGCATTTCCCCGATAGCCCGCTTCACTTCCGACACCAGATCAAAGCGCGCCAGCTCGGCGAGTTTTTCATTGGCCATCTGCTCGTGCAGGCGCAGCAGGCCCGGCTCGGCGTGCCAGACCTTGTGGTCGAGGATGTCGCGCCGGAAATACAGGCGGTTTTCGCTACAGCCCAGCGTTACCGGGCACCCGTAGATACGCTCATACTCCGCCAGTGGCGCACCTTCGACATGGCTGAAGCGCACCTCCAGTGGCTTGAAATGATTGTCGGTGACAAAACGGAAAAAACTGATGACGCCCATCACGAGCGCCTCGGAAAAGTGCCGCTGCTCCTCGGAATCGACAAAATCCTGCAGATAGGCCATGTCACCATCAATTACCAGACGTGAGGTAACGGCATCACTCAGCAGGCGCTGGTAGGCCAGGGCACGCTTGAGGCCTTCACCGAAGGTAGGGCTGGAGGAGAACAGGTACTCCAGCACCTGGCCACGATACAGTGGCAGGTGCTCGCCCAGGTGCAGGCCTATGTGGGGGTCACCCGATACGTCCCGCATGGCTGCCCAGAAGGCCACCTGCGCTGAATACGGCGTGCGCGAGGCACTCTGGTCCAGCTGGCTCATGGCGATGCCGGCTTGCTGAAAAACCTTGTCCACCGCCAGCCCCATGTTCAGCATGGACTGATAACCCAGCCGCAGCAAAATGGGTGCGTCGGTACGTTCCGCCATGATGGGGTGATTGTCCTTATCGTTGTCACGCCCGGCTGGTTGTACGGGCTTTCTGCAAATACTTGCAGCAACAATAGCTTAAAGACGGCGGGATGTCACAGGGCTTGCCACCGAGCGGTCACAGTCCTTGCAACTTTACAACATCGTAGGCCGGCTCCTCGTAAGGGTGGGCGGCGCGCAGGGCGTCGATGGCCGCCGTGATGCAGTGCTCGGCACAGACCAGCTCGACTTTGTACTCGGCCACCACCTCCACCGCGCCAACCTCGCCCAGGAAGGGCTTGGCGCCGGCGAGGGGACGGAACTGGCCCTCGCCCTTTACCTGCCAGGCACAACTGTCGTAGAGGCCGATGCGGCCTGCGCCAGCGGCAAACAGGGCGGCCTTGACCGGCTCAAGGTGGGTTTCGGGGACGTAGAAGCAGATTTTGTACATTTTAGTCTGTTTGATTCACTGGCAAGGGACTGGCCGCTTTAGCCCCCTCACCCTCCGGGAGAGGGCTGGGGAGAGGGGAAGTTACCACTGACAGCGCAAGATTCCCCTCTCTCCCTAACTCTCTACCAACTGCGCTCCCGGCGCAGCCCGGACTGCCTGCCGTCCTGGCAGGCATCCCAAAGGGAGAGGGGATAAACCTCAGCCCACAAACACCCGAGCATTACGAAACATCCGCATCCACGGCCCGTCCTCCTGCCAGCCGTCCGGCCGCCAGGCGTGTTGCACGGCGCGGAACACGCGCTCGGGGTGGGGCATCATGATGGTGGCACGACCGTCGCGGCTGGTGACGCCAGTCATGCCCTGCGCAGAACCATTGGGATTGGCCGGGTAAACCTCGGCAGGCCTGCCCTGGCTATCCACAAAGCCCACCGCCACCAGCCCGCTGCCCGCCAGCGCGGCAATACCTTCGGCGCTGGCCAGCACCCTGCCCTCGCCATGCGCCACGGCGATGGGCATGCGCGAGCCTTCCATGCCGGCAAAGAAGATCGAGGGTGACTTGCGCACCTCCACCTGCACGGTGCGTGCCTCAAACACCTCCGAAGTATTACGCACAAAGCGCGGCCACAGGTCGGCGCCGGGGATCAGGTCCTTGAGCTGCGAAAAGGCCTGACAGCCATTGCAGATACCGAGGGTAAAGGTATCGGGCCGCGCAAAGAAGGCGGCAAACTCGTCGCGGGCACGGCTGTTGAACAAGGCCGACTTGGCCCAGCCCCCACCCGCACCCAGCACGTCGCCATAGGAAAAGCCGCCGCAGGCCACAAGGCCTTGGAGCCCGGCCAGCGACTGGCGACCGCTGATGATGTCGCTCATGTGCACATCGACCGCCATAAAGCCGGCACGGGTAAAGGCCGCCGCCATTTCCAGATGGCCGTTGACACCCTGCTCGCGCAGGATGCCGACCCGCGGCCGCACGCCACTGGCGATAAAGGGCGCGGCAATATTGTCATTCAGGTCGTAGTTGAGCGCTACCTGCAAGCCGGGATTGGCAGCATCGAGCAGGCCGTCAAACTCCTGCTGCGCGCATTCGGCATTGTCGCGCAAGCTGCGAATGCGGAAGCTGGTTTCATTCCACCGGCGCTCGTAATCAACCCGGCTGGCGTCGATCAAGGCCTCCTGCTCGAAATGCACCTGGATACGGTCATGGTTGTTCAGGCCGCCGACCACTTTCACGGCTCCGTGCAGGCTGGTGCCCCTGAAGGCCGCCAACACGGTCTCCACATCACCAACCTTGACCTGCAACAGCGCGCCCAACTCTTCATTGAACAGCACGGTCAGCGCTTCGCTGCGCTCACGGCAAAGCACGGCCAGGTCCAGCCAGGCGCCGACATGGCCGGCAAACGACATTTCCGCCAGCGTGGCAAACAGGCCGCCGTCGCTGCGGTCGTGATAGGCGAGAATGACACCACGCGCATTCAGCTCCTGCACAGCGGCAAAGAAATCACGCAGCAATTCCGGGGAGTCTACATCCGGCGCGATGGAGCCGATGGCGCCATAAACCTGTGCAAACGCCGAACCGCCGATACGGTTTTTACCGCGACCGATATCCACCAGCACCAGCGCCGTTTCGCCCTGATCGGTGCGCAGTTGTGGCGTGAGTGTCTTGCGGATATCGCTGACCGGGGCAAAGGCGGAGATAATCAGCGACATGGGCGCGGTCACCGCTTTTTTCTGCTCGCCGTCGCTCCACACGGTACGCATGGACATGGAGTCCTTGCCCACGGGAATGGTAATACCCAGCGCCGGGCACAGCTCCATGCCCACTGCCTCGACCGCTTCGAACAGGCTCTGGTCTTCCTTGCCGTAACCGGCGGCGGCCATCCAGTTGGCCGACAACTTGATGTCGCTGATTTTTTCAATCTTGCCAGCGGCGATATTGGTAATGGCCTCACCCACGGCAAGGCGGCCGCTGGCGGCGGGATTGATAATGGCCACCGGCGTACGTTCGCCCATGGCCATGGCTTCGCCGAGGTAGGTATTAAAGCCGGTCGCCGTGACAGCACAATCCGCCACCGGCACCTGCCAGGGGCCAACCATCTGCTCACGTGCCACAAGGCCGCTCACGGAACGATCACCAATGGTAATCAGGAAGGCCTTGGAGGCCACTGCAGGCAAACTCAGCAGGCGCTCGGCCGCATCGGCAAAGCCGATGGCGCTGATATCGAAATCATCCTGCTCCACATCGCGCCGGGTAAAACTGCGCGACATTTTCGGCGGCTTGCCCAGCAGCACCTGCATGGGCATATGTACCGGGTCATTGCCGAAATGCGGGTCCTGCACGGTCAGCTGGCGCACTTCAGTAGCCTCGCCCAGCACCGCATACAGGCAGCGCTCGCGCGCGCAGAAGGCCTCGAAGACTGGCAGCTGCGCCGGGGAAATGGCGATCACGTAGCGTTCCTGCGCTTCGTTCGACCAGATTTCCATGGGCGCCATGCCCGGCTCCAGATTGGGAATGGCACGCAGGTTGAGCGTGGCGCCCAGGTCATTTTCGTGCACCAGCTCGGGCAGCGCATTGGAGAGGCCGCCTGCGCCCACGTCGTGGATGGACACGATGGGGTTATCGTCGCCCAGCGCCCAGCAGGCGTCGATGACTTCCTGGCAGCGCCGTTCCATTTCCGGGTTATCGCGCTGCACCGAGGCAAAATCGAGATTTTCGGCGCTGGCGCCGGAGGCCATGCTCGACGCCGCACCGCCACCCAGGCCAATCAATAGCGCCGGGCCGCCCAGCACAATCAGCTTGTCGCCGGGGCTGATGGTATTTTTCTTCACATGCGCGGCGCGGATATTGCCATAGCCGCCCGCAATCATGATGGGCTTGTGGTAGCCGCGCACTTCAGGACCATCGACACCATTTACCGTCAGCTCGTAGCTGCGGAAATAACCGCAGAGATTGGGTCGGCCAAATTCATTATTGAACGCAGCCCCACCGAGCGGGCCTTCGATCATGATGTCGAGCGCGGAAACGATACGGCCCGGCTTGCCGTAGTCCTGCTCCCAGGGCTGCACAAAGTCCGGCAGCCGCAGGTTGGACACGGTGAAGCCGCTCAGCCCCGCCTTCGGCTTGGCGCCACGGCCGGTGGCGCCCTCGTCGCGGATTTCACCGCCGGAGCCGGTGGAGGCGCCGGGAAAAGGCGAAATGGCGGTGGGGTGATTATGCGTTTCCACCTTCATCAGGATATGCACCGGCTCCTGCACAAAACCGTATTCGTGCGTGAGCGGGCTGGGGAAGAAACGCTCAGCCACATGACCGGTCATGACCGCCGAATTGTCCTTGTAGGCCGAGAGCACCTTGTCGCTATGCGTCTCGTAGGTATTCTTGATCATCTTGAACAGCGAGCGCGGCGCCGCCACCCCGTCGATGGTCCAGTCGGCATTGAAAATCTTGTGCCGGCAGTGCTCGGAATTGGCCTGCGCGAACATCATCAGTTCCACGTCGGTGGGGTTGCGCCCCAACGCCTGGAAATTTTCCACAAGGTAGTCGATTTCGTCGGGGCTCAGGGCGAAGCCCTGCTCGCGATTGGCCAGCTCCAGCGCCGCACGGCCACCGCCCAGAATGTCCACCGTGGCAAAAGGTCGCGGGCTTTCCTCGCGGAACAGCACCGCCGCCGCCTGCACATCCTTGAGCACGACCTGTGTCATGCGGTCATGCAGCTTGCCGGCAATTGCCGCGTATTCGTCAGCGCTCAGGGCCGCGCTGCTATCTATATAGAAGGCTGTGGCGCGCTCGATACGACGCACCTCGGCCAGCCCGCTGTTGTGGGCAATATCGCTGGCCTTGGACGACCAGGGCGAGATGGTGCCGGGGCGGGGCGCTACCAGGAAAAGCGTACCCTGGTCGCTGCCGTCGAAGGCAATGTCGTACTCCAGCAGGGAGACCAGTCGGTCCTGTGCCAGCTCGCCCAAAGGCGCACTGTCGACCAGGTGCATGTGGCGGGCCGCAACGGCGCGGACACCCGGCACCAGCGCTTGCAGCTGGCGGAGAAGACGGTTCTGGCGGAAAGCAGACAGCGCACTGGCGCCGGGCAGGATCAGCATAAAGAGCTCACGAGGATGGGCGGCTGCAAAAAGAGGCCGAATTATACTGGAAAACCCTGCTCTCTGGCACCGTCCACTGCTGGAAGCAGCCAGACTGTCCTTCCGGACAGCCATTTTACATGTTTCGGGACCTGCCAACTGACGACTGACAAGTCACCCTGAGCACTTTATTAGATGCTATATAAATCAATGACTTGATAAAAAAGCGTGATGCCGGTCACTCTCAAAACGGGTACAAGGGACGGCAAATACCCACACACAAATAAGGTCTTTAGTGGACAGGACCGCTTTCAACCGATAGATTCGGCTCAGTTGCGCCAGGAAAGGGCGCGCTTTGGTGAGCACACTTGCTGCCGAAAACCCCATGGGTAAACGCTAAAACTGCCGTACTTTCAAATGGATACGGCAGATAAACGGTAAACCGGAAGAGGTCGTAGATGACAAGCGGGATTATTAAAGCGCCGTCGGCGCCGGGGTGGGAGAAGTCTGCCCTGAAAATAGGGGTAGCCAGCGCGCTGGCGCTAGCCCTGTTTTCCATACAGCCGGCCCCCACCACCTTGCAAAAAGTGCAGACCAAGGGCGAGCTCACCGTTGTTGGTGTCAGCAGCGCTACCAGCTTCCTGCAGCAAGACAGCAATTCCCGTAATCTTCAGTATGAACTGGCTCAGCACTTTGCTGATCAGCTGGGCGTACACCTGAATATCATTGATGCTCCTGACGCCGATGCCGTCGCCGCCGACGTGCGCCAGGGCAAAGCCGACCTCGCCATTACCAGCCTGACCGACGCCACCGCCCCGCTGCGCGTGCTGCACCTGGGCCAGCCCCGGCAGCCCGTCAGCCAGGAACTGGTAGCACGTGCCGACAAGCCGGCCGTGGCCAATCTGGGCGCAGTGGGCAATGCCGCCATCGCCGTTGCCAACGGTAGCCCTGAAGCCGACCAGCTGGAACAGCTGGCCAGCCAGCACAAGGGCCTGAAGGTGATCGAAGTCGCGCAGGCCACGCCCATGAAGCTGCTGGATATGGTCAATAACCACCAGGCCGACTATGCCGTAGTGGACAGCATCGAATTCAACTCGCGCCACACCCTCTTCCCCGACCTCCTTGCCGCCAGAAACCTGAACGACCACCCTGAACTGACTTGGGCCTTCAAGGCTGGTGGCGACGCCAGCCTGGAAAAGGCAGCCCAGCACTTCGTGGACAAGATGCAGGCCGACGGCTCAATGGCACGTCTGGCCAGCTTTTACGGGCAGGATCAGGCTCAGGACACCGTGGCCGACGCCGGCCTGAGCGAATTCAACGACGCCGTTGCCAGCCGCCTGCCGCACTACCGCAAGCTGTTTGAACAGAACGCCACGCACACGAAAATGGACTGGCGCCTGCTGGCCGCCATTGCCTACCAGGAATCCAAGTGGCAGGCGGGGGCCGTCTCCCCCACCGGTGTGCAGGGCATCATGATGCTCACCCAGAGCACCGCCGAATACATGAACGTGGACAACCGCAACAATGCCAACCAGAGCATTCGTGGCGGCGCCGAGTATTACCAGGAAATCGCCGACAGCCTGCCTGACACCGTGCACGAGCCCGACCGCACCTGGATGGCCTTGGCCGCCTACAATATGGGCCCGGGCTATCTGGAGCGCGCCCGCGCCCTGACCGACGTGGCCGGCGACGACGCCAACAAATGGCTGGACGTGAGTAACCACCTCAACGAAATGGCCGAAGACGCCCGCCGCGCCGACCGCCCCCACCCGCCCGTGAGCCAGGCACTGGCCTATGTGCAGGAAGTCCGCCGTTATTATGAGGCGCTGTTGTTGAATAGTGATAATGATACGAGGGTGGCTATGAATACGCGGAGTAAGGTGGCGCGGTAGTTTTTCACCCTTTCTACACCGGGAGAGGAAATTACCCCAGCGACAGAACGTAGGGCGCAATCCCCACGCACTTACTTTTCCAGCCGCCTTTTCCTGAAAAACTGCGACAACATCGCCCCCGCCTCCTCCCCCAGCAACCCCGATTCAAACCGGAAAACATGGTTGTAATACCCGCTTTCCAACTGCCGGCGCGCGCTCTGCAATGAGCCAGCCTTCGGTTCACTCGCAGCAAAAACAACCCTTGCCACACGCGCATGCACCAGCGCCCCCACGCACATGGTGCAAGGCTCCAGCGTTACATACAGCGTGGTATTTTCCAGACGGTAATTACTGATGCGGCTGGCCGCGTCGCGCAGGGCCATCACTTCGGCATGGGCGGTGGGATCGTTCTGACTGATGGGGCAATTGAAACCTTCACCGATGATTTTCCCCTCCGCCACAACTACGGCGCCAACAGGCACCTCACCAAGCGCCTCGCCCTGCTGCGCCAGTTCCAATGCACGGCGCATAAAGGCGCCATCGGACTCGGTAAAAAGCGCTTCGGTAAAATGAGCGTCGGTCATAATACAGTGTCGGGGTAGATTTCCAGCAGGGGCTTGTCCACCCCGGAGCGCACATATACACGCAGATTGTTCATGGTATCCAGCGCCTGTTGCAGCAGGCGGTTGAAGTGCTCCTGCTCAGCATCCATGTCCGCGCAGCGGTAGCCCAGCTCGTGGCTGATGCGGGTTTCCATTAAACCATATTCGCCCAACAGGCCGAGGCGGCCCCAGTGGTCGATGGCCTTGAGCGCATCGGCAGCGCGCAGGCTTTCCAGCGTGGGCGATATTCTGGAGGGCCAGTGCGGCATGCCGTGGCGGATGAAAAAGCAGCTGAGTTCCAGCACGGCGGCGTCGGCGTTCTGGAGTTTTTCGGCTATGGGCATTTAGTTAATTTCCGCGATGGTGCGGTTACCCCCTCTCCCCTGCCCCTCTCCCGAAGGGAGAGGGGACTGCTCCCCTCCAGAGAGATTTGGGGAAACTCCGCCTTCACTCCCACTCAATCGTCGCAGGCGGCTTCGAACTGATGTCATACGTCACCCGCGAAATACCGCTGATTTCATTGATGATGCGGTTCGACACCTTTTCCAGCAACTCATACGGCAAATGCGCCCAGCGCGCGGTCATAAAGTCGATGGTTTCCACAGCGCGCAAGCTCACCACCCACTCATAACGACGGCCATCGCCCACAACACCGACCGACTTTACCGGCAGGAACACGGTAAAGGCCTGGCTGGTCTTGTGGTAAAAATCGGCGCGGTGCAATTCTTCGATAAAAATCGCGTCGGCTTCGCGCAAAATATCGGCGTATTCTTTCTTGATCTCGCCAAGAATGCGCACGCCGAGACCTGGCCCCGGAAAGGGGTGGCGATACACCATGTCATAAGGCAGTCCGAGAGCAAGGCCTAGCTTGCGGACTTCGTCCTTGAACAATTCGCGCAGCGGTTCCACCAGCTTGAAGGCCATGTCGTCGGGCAGGCCGCCGACATTGTGGTGGGACTTGATGACGTGGGCCTTGCCGGTCTTGGAAGCAGCGGACTCAATCACATCCGGGTAAATGGTGCCCTGCGCCAGCCACTTGATATTGTCGAGGCGCGTGGCCTCGCGATCAAATACATCGATAAAGGTTTTGCCGATCACCTTGCGCTTGGCCTCGGGGTCAGACACGCCGGTCAAATGCCCGAGAAACTCGGCTTCAGCATCCACACGAATCACGCGCACGCCCATATTGCGGGCGAACATGGCCATGACCTGATCGCCCTCGCCCTTGCGCAGCAGGCCGTTGTCGACAAATACGCAGGTAAGGCGATCACCAATGGCCTTGTGCAGCAGGGCCGCTACCACGGAGGAATCCACACCCCCCGAGAGGCCCAGCAATACGTGGTCTTTACCCACCAGCGCGCGGACTTTGGCAATGCTGTCGTCGATGATATTGGCCGAGGTCCACAGCGCCTCGCAGCCGCAAATATCGCGCACAAAGCGTTCGAGAATACGGCCACCCTGCTTGGTATGGGTGACTTCGGCGTGGAATTGCACGCCATACAGCCGGCGCGCCTCGCAGCTCATGGCGGCAATGGGGCAGCTGGGCGTGGCGGCGGTAATGACAAAACCATCGGGCAGGGTCGTGACCTTGTCGCCGTGGCTCATCCACACATCGAGCGACACGCTTCCGTCGTCATGCACATGATCTTCAATGCCCTCAAACAGGCGGTCGCGATGCCTGAGCGATACCTCGGCATAGCCAAATTCGCGCAACGCAGAAGACTCGACGCGGCCACCCAGCTGCTGTGCCATGGTCTGCATGCCATAGCAGGTGCCCAGCACGGGAATGCCCAGCTCGAATACGGCCTGTGGGGCGCGCGGCGTATCTTCCAGCGTGACCGACTCCGGGCCGCCCGACAGAATGATGCCACGCGGATTAAACGCGCGGATTTCTTCGGCGGTCATGTCAAAGGCGCGCAGCTCGCAATAAACACCGATCTCGCGCACACGGCGGGCGATAAGCTGGCTGTACTGGGAGCCGAAATCCAGGATCAGGATGCGGTGGGCATGAATATCGTGCTGGGTCATTACGTGATTCCGAAAGCGCAAAAACTCCCTCTCCCTTCGGGAGAGGGCTGGGGTGAGGAAATTACCACTGGTGGGAGCCAGATTCCGTAGGATGGGTGGAGCGTAGCGATACCCATGCTGGCAGTGGCAGCCACACAGCGCTGAAGCTGAATTCGTGTGATGGGTATCGCTTACGCTCCACCCATCCTACGGTTGCAAACAAACTATTTCTTCGGTGGTTCCGCCAGCGCTTTTTTCTCGCTGTCGGCAATCAGCTTCACCAGCAGGGCATGTGTCACAATGAAAAACACACCTGCTATCGGAATCGACAACCACCAGTAATTACGCAAAAAATCAATCATGCCAGAACCCATTAACCAATACGGTAGTTCGGGGCTTCCTTGGTGATGGTCACGTCATGCACATGCGATTCCTTCATGCCCGCCGCCGTGATCTTCACGAACTTGGGGTGCTTGCGCATGTCTTCAATAGTGGCGGAGCCGGTGTAGCCCATGGACGAGCGCAGGCCGCCCACCAGCTGGTGCACGATGCCGCTCATGGGGCCCTTGTAGGGCACGCGACCTTCGATGCCCTCCGGCACCAGCTTTTCCACGCCGGCAGCGGCGTCCTGAAAGTAGCGGTCGGAGGAGCCGTTGCGGCTGGACATGGCGCCCAGCGAGCCCATGCCCCGGTAGGCCTTGTAGTAGCGCCCCTGGAACAGCTCGACCTCGCCCGGCGCCTCTTCGGTGCCGGCCAGCAGGGAGCCGACCATGATGACGCTGGCGCCGGCGGCAATGGCCTTGGCGATGTCACCCGAGTAGCGGATGCCACCGTCGGCAATCACGGGAATACGGTCTTGCAGGGCGCGGGCGACATTGTCGATGGCGGAAATCTGCGGCACGCCAATGCCGGCCACAATGCGCGTGGTACAGATGGAGCCGGGACCGATACCGACCTTGACCGCATCGGCGCCCACGTCGAACAGGGCCAGAGCCGCATCGCCAGTGGCGATATTGCCGCCAATAACCTGAATATGCGGGTAGTTCTTCTTGATCCAGGCCACGCGGTCAATAACCCCACGCGAATGGCCGTGGGCGGTGTCCACCACCAGCACGTCGGCACCAGCCTCAATCAGCAGCTCGGCGCGGGCCGGTGTGTCGCTGCCCGTACCCACGGCAGCACCCACGCGCAGGCGGCCCTGCTCGTCCTTGCTGGCATCGGGATAGAGCTCGGCCTTGCGGAAGTCGTTGACGGTAATCAGGCCCTTGAGGTGGAAGGCGTTGTCCACCACCAGCACTTTTTCGATGCGGTGCTGGTGCAGCAACTCCTTGATGCGCTCATGGCTCTCGCCTTCCTTCACCGTCACCAGCTTGCTCTTGGGTGTCATGATGCTGGACACGGGCTTGTCAAGCCGGGTCTCGAAGCGCACGTCACGACTGGTGACGATACCCACCAGATCGTTGCCGATCACTACAGGAACGCCGGAGATGCGGTTGGCCTTGGTCAGCTCGATCAGCTCACCCACGCTGGTTTCGGGCGACACGGTAATGGGGTCCTTGACCATGCCCGCTTCGTATTTCTTGACACGCTTGACCTCGGCGGCCTGGGCGGCCGGATCCATGTTCTTGTGCAGAATGCCGATGCCGCCCTCCTGGGCGATGGCGATGGCCATGCGCGCTTCGGTGACGGTGTCCATGGCGGCGGACATCAGGGGAATGCTCAGGGAGATGCCACGGGTGAGGCGCGTTCTCAGGGAGACATCCTTGGGCAGGACTTCGGAGTAAGCCGGGAGCAGCAGCACGTCATCAAATGTGAGTGCTTCCTGAACGATCTCGAGCATGGGAGGGCACCAAGACAGGCCAAAGATAAGAGCGGAATTATAGCCGCAAGCAGGGCACGGGGTAAACGGGATTGGCAGCGTTTCCGCACCCGGCGCTCCCATGCCCTGCGCCAAAAACCCGGCAGACTTCACCGGGCAATAGCCAAACCCTTGATTTTACTGCTGCTGTTGCTGCCCGTTGTTGGGCTGCTGGGCCGGCTGCTGCGGCATGCCCTGCAGTTGCTGAACCTGCTGGTTCAAGTTGGTGGCGCCCGGCGTGTTGCCGTCAGCGTGGTAGGCGCCGCCCTCGGCGTTGTTCAGGCTACGATCCTGGACCTGGGCGGACTTGAGAATGGTGGCCTGCACCGACTCGGCCTTCTCCTCGGCGATCTTGGCATTATTCTCCTCGGCCTTGTTGTGGCTGCCTGAACCACCGATGAGCTGAGTGATGATAAAGGCCATGACCAGCAGGGTAATAAGCAGGGATACGAGGCGCATGGGGACTACCTGTCAGTTATTGTCATTGGGCTGGCCGTCCATGGTAGCACGCAGGCTGGCAGCATCCGAGACAGAGTCCTTGCCAGTGGCAAGCTGGCCACCACTGCCCGTCGCCGATGCCACCGGCAGCTTGGCCGCCGGCGCCGTCAGCGGCACCAGCGGCGTGATGCGATCCGTATTCACGGCGATAACACGGCTTTGCGGCGGGCCACTGTCGCCGAAGTGCACCGTACCCGCCTTGTCGGTCCAGGTGTGCACCAGGGTTACTGTGGACGCCGGCCTTGCCGCCGGAAACAGATGCTTGCGAATGTCCTCGCGCCAGTGCCAGCCGGCTACCAGCAGGCACACAGCCAGCAGGCACAAGCTTACTGGAACTTCCTTGTTGAAACCCACTGCATGACCTCCCGTAACTATCCCTGCATCATTATAGCAGGCGGGCCCACGGCGAACCGGACAGCCATGCCGTGAAACCGCTAGAATGGCGCATCCCCGCCGGGTAACAGGCCCATGCAGACGACCAGCCAGCGCGACATTTTCAGCGTCACCAGCCTCAACGAGGCCGTGCGCGACCTGCTCGAACGGAACTTCCCCGCCATCTGGGTGGAAGGCGAAATCTCCAATCTGGCGCAGCCCGGCTCCGGCCACCTGTATTTTACCCTCAAAGATGCCGGCGCCCAGATTCGCGCCGCCATGTTCAAGGGTCAGGCCCGGCTGCTGCGCTTTACCCCCAGGCAGGGCCAGAAGGTGCTGATGCGTGCCCGCATCAGCCTGTATGCGCCGCGTGGCGACTACCAGCTGATCGTCGAGCACATGGAGGAAGCCGGCCTCGGCGCCCTGCAACGCGCCTTTGAGCTGCTGCGGCAAAAGCTCATGCAGGAAGGCCTGTTTGCCGCAGAGCGCAAGCGCCCGCTGCCGGCCTTTCCCCGGCACCTGGCCGTTATCACCTCCCCCACCGGCGCCGCCATTCGCGACATTCTGAGCGTGCTGCGACGGCGCTATCCCGGCCTGCCGGTGACCATTATCCCGGTGCCGGTACAAGGAACCGAGGCTGCTCCGGCCATCGTCCGCGCCATTGCCCTGGCCAACCGCCGGCCCGAGTTTGACGTGCTGCTGCTGTCGCGCGGCGGCGGCTCGCTGGAAGACCTGTGGGCCTTCAACGAAGAGGCCGTCGCCCAGGCCATTGCCGCCAGTGAGCTGCCGGTCATTACCGGCGTCGGCCATGAGGTGGACTTCACCATCGCCGATTTTGTGGCCGATGTGCGCGCCCCCACGCCCTCCGCCGCTGCCGAGTTGCTCAGCCCCAATGCCGACGAGCTCCTGGAAACCTTTGGCGGCTACGCGGTGCTGCTGGAAAGCGCGATCAAGCGCCGCCTGCACACCAGCCGCCAACAGCTGACCCACCTGCGGGCCCGGCTGCGCCACCCCGGCCGCCGTATTGAAGACCTGCAACAAAAGCTGGACGAGCGCGAGCAGCGCCTGCACCGCGCCTGGGCGCAGTTCCTGCTGGCCCGGCAAACCCGTATTGGCCACCTGCAACAGCAGATGCAGGCGCACAGCCCCGGCCAGCGCCTGCGCGAATACCGGCTGCGGCTGGAGCATGCTCAGCAGCGGCAGCAACAACTGATGCAGCAGCGCCTGCTGGCCAGCCGCCAGCGTCTGGACGAAGAGCGCCTGCACCGTATCTGGAACCAGCTGCTGCAAGGCTGGCACGGCCGGCTGCGCCAGTTGCAACAGCGCTTGCAGGCCCAAAGCCCCGCTCCGCGCCTGCGTGAATACCAGCTGCGGCTGGGTTATCTGGAACAGCGCCAGCAGCAGCTGATAGGGCGGCGTATCGAGAACGAGCAGCAGCGCCTGAGCCTGCTGGCGCAGCGTGCCCACAGCGTCAGCCCGCTGGCCACGCTGGCGCGTGGCTATGCCATTGTCGAGCACGAGGGGCGTATTGTGCGCTCCGCGCGCGAACTGCAAAGCGGCGATACGCTGCACGCCCGCCTGGGCGAGGGCTTTGTCGAGGCCCGCGTACTATCCGCAACCGTGGAGGAATAATGCGTTACGTCAGTATGTGCTTACTATTGCTGGTAGCCGGTGTTGCCCAAGCCGACACCATGACGACCCCTGCCAGTACGCTTGCCAGCGGCTCGCTGCTCACCGACGCTGGCATGACCCTGCCCCGTGAGTCGCGCGTACCCGGCGGTATCGCGCTCCTGCCGCTGCCCGCCGACGCGCCGGACGGTACCCAGGTCTGGTTTGGCAAGCAGCGTGTGTGGGTGCTGAGCCGTGCTGACGGCAGCCGCGTGGCGGTGGTCGGCATTCCGCTCAGCGCCAAAGACCATATCGAACTGCACCTGATCGCTGACGGTAAAGACAACACCATCGCCATCGCCATCACACCCAAGGCGTACAAGGAACAGCACCTGACTGTCAGCCAGGAATTCGTCACTCCCGACCCAAAACAGCTGGAGCGCTACAGCCGCGAAGCCGCCGAGCAGGCCACCGTGTACAAGGCCTTCCACGCCACCAGCGGCGGCTGGCCGGTATTCCACATGCCCGTGGTCGGCATCATCAATCCCGACTCCTTCGGCTCCGTGCGATTTTTCAACGGCGAACCCCGCGCGCCCCACAGCGGCATGGATACCGGCGCGCCCGAAGGCCGTGAGGTTCATGCCCCCGCCGACGGCGTGGTGGTGCAGACCGGCGCGTATTTCTTCAACGGCAACACGGTGATGATCGACCACGGCAACGGACTCGTGTCCATGCTCTGCCACCTGAGCAGGATCATCGCCACGCCGGGCCAGCATGTTAAGGCTGGCGATCTGGTGGGATTGGTGGGACACACTGGACGGGTGACAGCCTCGCACCTGCATTGGGGGGTGAGCTTGAATGATGCGCGGGTGAATCCGCTGCTGGTGTTACCGGAGGGGGCCGGAGCGGAGATGGCGGCGGGGTCGGGGGTGATGGTGCCATTGCAGTAAAAAATGGCCGACACCAATTACATTTAGCGCCACTAACCGTAGGGCGCAATCCCCCAAGGGGACTTCCTTCGGGGATTGCGCCCTACGTACTACAGCAACAACTGTCGGATATCCCCCAGCAATTTCCCCAACAGCGTCGTAAACCGCGCCGCATCGGCCCCATCCACCACTCGGTGGTCATAGGAGAGCGACAGCGGCAGCATCAGCCGGGGCACAAAGGCCTTGCCGTCCCACACCGGCTTTTGAGCCGAGCGCGACACGCCGAGAATGGCCACTTCCGGCCAGTTGACAATGGGCGTAAACGCCGTGCCGCCAATACCACCCAGCGAAGAAATAGTGAAGGTCGCGCCCTGCATTTCTGCCGGCATCAGTTTTTTGTCGCGGGCCTTGACAGAAAGTTCGCCCAATTCACGCGCAATGGCGCTGATGGATTTCTGGTCGGCATTGCGAATGACGGGCACCACAAGACCATTGGGCGTATCCACTGCCACACCGATATGGATGTATTTTTTCCACACCAGGTTTTCGCCGTCACGACTCAGCGAGGAATTGAATTTCGGCATTTTCCTGAGCGCATGGGCACAGGCGCAGACCATAAAGCTGAGCGGGGTCAGGCCTATGCCCTGGGCCTTGAGCGCATCTTTCTGCGCCACGCGAAAGGCTTCCAGCTCCGTAATATCGGCTTCGTCAAACTGCGTGACATGGGGAATATGCAGCCAGGCGCGGTGCAGATTCTGCGCGGAGAGCTTTTGTATTTTACTCAGCGGTTTTAATTCAATTTCGCCAAATTTGGCAAAATCAATTTCCGGCAGCGGCGGCAAGCCGGAGCCCGAAGCTGCCGGCGCAACAACAGGCTTGGGCGGCTCGCTCAGGGTCTTTTTGACGAAGGCATGCACGTCTTCCTTGAGCACGCGGTTTTTCGGGCCAGTGCCGGAGACCTTGCGTAAATCAACGCCCAACTCCCGCGCCAGCTTGCGTACCGACGGGCCGGCGTGTGCCAGCGGGCCAGAGGATTCAGGCGCTGCCGATTCCGGCGTGAGAACTACGGCGGGGGCCGATGAAACGGCTAGGGCTGCGCTTGCAACGGGTGCAGCAGCGGTCGGCTGTTGTGCGGGCGCCACTATGGCTGCCGGCGCAGCCGCAGCGCCCTCCTCCACCTCGACCTCCAGCAGCGGCCGATCCTGGCTGACCTTGTCACCCAACTGCACCAGCAGGCGCTTGACCACACCGGCGACAGTGCTCGGCACTTCCATGCTGGCCTTGGCCGATTCAAGAACGGCGATGGATTGGTCGAGCTTGACATGATCGCCGGGTTTGACCAGCCATTCGATCACATCCGCTTCATCGGAGCCGATATCAGGCACCGTCACCACGCACAGGGCGGTGCTGGTCGCAGGCGTGCCGGGCGTCAACACGGTGCTGACTTTTTCCAGCTCACGTTTTATTTCCTGCATGGGCAAGGTAGCGGGCACACTGGCGGCGGTTTGCGCTGCAGCAGGTGCATCAACACCATCCACCTCCAGCAGCAGCAGCACATCGTTTTCCCTGGCCTGCTGGCCCACGCTCACGCGGATTTCCTTGACCACGCCGGCGGTGGGGCTGGGAATTTCCATGCTGGCCTTGGCCGATTCCAGCACGGCTATCGGATCGTTTTCCGCAATGCGCTGCCCCGGCTTAACCAGAATTTCGATGATATCGGCGCTATCAGAGCCAATATCCGGCACCAGCACTTCTTTGATCGCCACGCTTGCACTCCTTATCCCTTACGACACTTCCTGCACTGGCAGGGAAAGCAACTCGTTTGCTCCCTCTCCCCTCGGGAGAGGGCTGGGGTGAGGGGAATCTTGCACCGGGCCAGTGGTATATCCCCTCACCCTAACCCTCTCCCGGAGGGAGAGGGGATAAAACCCGCAAACAATTACGCCCGTGGCGGATAAACCTTTTCCGGGTTGATCTCAAAACGCCGGATCGCATCATGCACCACCGAACGCCCGATCTCGCCGTTGTCCGCCAGCGCACTGAGCGCGGCGATGGCGATAAAGAACCGGTTCACTTCAAAATGGTGGCGCAGCTTTTCCCGCGAGTCCGAGCGGCCAAAGCCGTCGGTGCCCAGGGTATAGAACGTGCGCCCCGGCAGGAAGGCGCGGATCTGTTCAGAATGGATTTTCATGTAATCCGTGGCCGCCACGACGGGCCCCTTGGTGCCGCGCAGTTTTTCGCGCACCCAGGGCAGGCGCGGCTCGTCGAGCGGGTGCAGCATGTTCCAGCGTTCTTTTTCCAGCGCCTCTTTGCGCAGCTCGGTAAAGCTGGTGGCGCTCCACACGCTGGCACGAATGCCGAACACTTCCTGCAACAGCTCTGCCGCCGCCTCCACCTCGCGCAGAATGGTGCCGGAACCGATCAACTGCACGATCTTCGCGGTCGAAGCCGGCGCTTCCTTCAACAAATACAGGCCACGAATGATGCCTTCCTCCGCGCCCTTGGGCATCGGCGGCTGCACGTAGTTTTCATTCATGGTGGTGATGTAATAAAAAACTTTTTCATGCTCGCGATACATGCGGCGCAGACCATCGTGAATGATCACCGCCAATTCATACCCATAGGCCGGGTCATAGGCCACGCAATTGGGCACGGTGGCCGCGAGCACGTGGGAATGTCCGTCTTCGTGTTGCAGGCCCTCGCCATTGAGCGTGGTGCGGCCCGCAGTAGCGCCAATCAAAAAGCCGTGCGCCTGGATATCGCCCGCTGCCCAGGCCAGGTCACCAATACGCTGGAAGCCAAACATCGAATAAAACACATAGAACGGAATCATGGGCTGGTTGTAGCTGCTATAGCTCGACCCCGCCGCAATCCAGGCGCTCATGGCACCGGCTTCGTTGATGCCTTCTTCCAGTATTTGCCCTTTCACGTCCTCGCGGTAATACATGACCTGCTTGCGGTCCTCCGGCTCGTAAAGCTGGCCGACATTGGAATAAATACCCAGCTGCCGGAACATGCCCTCCATGCCAAAGGTACGCGCCTCATCAGGCACGATAGGCACGATGCGCTCGCCAAAATCCTTCACTTTAATCAGCGCATTGAGCACGCGCACCATGGCCATGGTGGTGGATATGGGGCGGTCGGAACCTTCCAGCACCTGCGCCAGCGTGCCCAGTTCGGGAATATCCAGGGTGACGCCCTGCGGGCGCCGCGCCGGCAGATAACCACCGAGCTTTTGCCGGCGCTCACGCATATAGCGGATTTCGGGAGAATTTTCCGCCGGCCGGTAAAACGGCACATGGGCCAACTGCTCGTCGGTAAAGGGCATGTCAAAACGGTCACGAAATGCCTTGAGCGACTCCATGTCGAGCTTTTTCAGCTGGTGTGCCTTGTTGGCCGCCTCGCCCACACCGGTGCCATAGCCCTTGACGGTTTTCGCCAGAATGACGGTCGGCTGGCCCTTGTGGTTGACGGCAGCATGATAGGCCGCGTACATCTTGTAAGGGTCATGGCCGCCGCGATTGAGCGCGAAGATTTCCTCGTCGCTCAAATGCTCCACCAGTTTTTTCAGCTCGGGATATTTGCCAAAGAAGAATTCACGCGTGTAAGCGCCACCGTGATTTTTGAAGGCCTGGTATTCACCGTCAACGCACTCTTCCATACGCTGGCGCAGCACGCCCTCGGTGTCGCGCTCCAGCAGCGGGTCCCATTTACGGCCCCACACCACCTTGATGACATTCCAGCCAGCGCCACGGAACACCGACTCCAGTTCCTGGATGATCTTGCCATTGCCGCGCACCGGGCCGTCCAGCCTTTGCAGATTGCAGTTGATAACAAAAATCAGGTTGTCGAGTTTTTCGCGGCCCGCGAGGGAAATGGCACCCAGCGACTCCGGCTCGTCCATTTCGCCGTCACCGAGAAAGGCCCAGACCTTGCGGTCTTCGACCCTGATGAATTCCCGGTTTTGCAGGTACTTCATCACATGCGCCTGATGAATCGCCATGATGGGGCCGAGGCCCATGGACACCGTGGGAAACTGCCAGTAATCCGGCATCAGCCAGGGATGCGGATAACTCGACAGGCCCTTGCCATCGACCTCGCGGCGGAAATTTTCCAGCTGCGCCTCGCTGATGCGCCCTTCCAGATAGGAGCGCGCATAAATACCGGGCGCCGAGTGGCCCTGGTAATAAATCAGGTCGCCGCCCTGCGTGTCGTTTTCGCCACGAAAGAAATAATTGAAGCCCACATCGTAGAGCGTGGCGCTGGAGGCGAAGGTGGCGATATGCCCGCCCAGTTCATCATCGTTGTCATTGGCGCGCATGACCATGGCCAGCGCATTCCAGCGTATCAGCGAACGCAGGCGGCGCTCGATATAGGCGTCGCCCGGCATCGGCGCTTCGTCTTTGGGCGCGATGGTATTCACATAAGGAGTATTCAGGCTGGACAGGTTAACGCCCTGCTGCCGCGCCGTTTCGCTGAGCTTTTCCAGCAGGAAGCGCGCGCGCTCGACGCCCTCGTGCTCCACCACCGAGGCAAAAGCCTCCAGCCATTCGCGGGTTTCCGCGGAGTCTTCATCGTTGTAAAAGCGTTCAACCATGGCGCTGTCCTGCTCCCGGTGGATTCTGCGAATTGTGACGCGTGGATGCTACGCGTTGAGTTGGTCATGCCAGTGTAGCAGCGCAAGGTGACGGCTATGTAAGCCCTCTTTCATCAACCGGCAACAAAGACATTTTTCTGCGACCATGTGGTCATAATTCCATTATGCCATAACACCGGCCTTATCCAATGTGTCTTGCGACAAAATCTCCGGTCCGGGCTCTGCACCAGTCAGTCTCGGCGCCGCCAGGGCGCAAGCTGGGCACACAGCCGCCCCGTGGCGTGAATCATGTCGGCATCGGGGCGCTCCAGCGCGTGGCTGTCCACCGCCAGCAAATGCCCGGCACGCACGGCGCCCAGGGCCGGAAAGCGCTGCCAGAAGGCCCGGCTTTCCGCCTGCCCGCCCGGGCCAAAGGCAATCACATCCGGGTTGGCCGCCAGCACAAACTCCACGTTGACCAGCGGCGCCGCCACCGGGCCAGCCGGCACAATGCTGTCGGCCCCACACAAGGCCAGTGCCTGACTGAGCAAGTGCCCGCCCTGCACGGTATAGAGCGGCTGCAGCCAGACCTCGTAAAAGGCCCGCAGGCGGTGGCCACCGGCATAACGCTGGCGCAGGCCCGTGAGTTCGGCATGCAGGCTGGCGGCCTGCTGCGCGCCTGCCTGTGCATGCCCGCTCAGCTGGCCCAGCAGGTTCACGTCGTCGGCAATGCCATCCAGGGTTTTTGGCTCGATCAAGACCACAGTCAAACCGAGCTGACGCAGGCGCTGCACCCGCTGTGCCGCCATGCCCGACTGCCACACCAGCACCAGATCAGGCTTGAGCGCCAGCAGGCGTTCCTCATTGATACTGCCAGAATCGGCCACCACGGGCAGGCCGGTCAGGCTGAGCGCGTAGGCGCCTGTATGGTCATGGTCATCAACCACGCCAACCAGCTGCGCACGCGCCCCCAAGGCCAGCAACAGATCGGTAATATGGGGAGAAAGCGAAACAATACGGACGGCAGGCCCGGCCAGGACGATGCGCTGACCGGCATCATCCTGCACTGACAGGGCCTGGGCGCAGCAGCTGACCAGCAACAATGCCACTACCTTGCAGACCCTGCTCGCTACGCTGGAAAACCTGAAGCGCGAAACCAAGAATATTCCCCTCCGTTCACCCTGAGCTTGTCGAAGGGTGGCTAAAGCAAAGGGGTTGGGTGAGCCCGGCAAAACCAGCTGCCATAGCCGTGCTTCAACAGGCTTGCACGAACGGCTGCTGGTTTCGCATCTGAGATACGGGCTAACGCACCGCTCAAGGCAACAGGGTATGCAGGGCCAGCAGCACAACCCAGATGATGCCGGCACGGCGCAGCATGGCCTCCACTTCGCCCAGAGCCAGCACCAGCGCTGCTCCCGGCGCCACCTCCTCGCTGACGGTCACCTCTGCCGGATGGGCTGCTTCGGCCGCGCCGTCGAGCAGGTCGAGGGTAGGTAGCGCCGGGTCGCGCAGTTTTTCGTTCAGGTACTTCCAGGTGGTGTCGAAATTGCCGCCCAGTGCAAAGCTCAGGGCCAGCACCCGCGCAGGCAGCCAGTCGGCCCAGTCCTGCCAGCGCTTTGCCACATAGCCCGCTGGCTGCACCTCGGCCAGTTCGCCGGTAATACGCAGCAGGTAGTAGGCCGCAAGGGCCAGGGGACCCAGCAGCAGGAACCAGAGCAGCGGACTGAACAGCTCGCTCAGGCGCTCGCCCAGCAGCAGGCGACGGGCATTGCCCAGCTCCAGCGCCAGACTGGCCTCGGGAGGGATAAGGTCGGGCTCACCATCCACCGGCCAGCTGCGCGCCAGCCAGTCCTCGCGGAAACGCTGCTCAGCGCCAGGGGCATAGCGGTCAAGCAGCGCCCAGAACACAATCGCCATCGTGAGCGGGCCGGCCAGCAAATGGCGCCAGAAGCCGTGAAAACCGTACAGCACCGCCGCAAACACCACCAGTGGCACACCAACGATCAGGCCCACTCCCACAAAATAGCTGCCGAGATCGCGCGTCAGCCATAAGTCACGCCACTGCCGCGACAGCCGACCAAGGCTGGCCGCCGTTACTTCGGGCGGAAACAGCTGGCTCGCACCCCAGGCCAGCAAGACCAGCAACAGCTTCATTCCCGTCTCCTTCGGGTTAGCGGGATTGGCAATGTCCAAAGCAACATCCGGACCGGCCTGTGCACCACAGGCAACGTATGCCAAGCTCAGGCCCGAGCATAGCAAGCGCGCACCGCCCTGTCAGCGCCGCATGAATCTGTCTTTCGTGACTGGAATCAAGCGCCGGGGTTTTCGCCGGCTGCCAACAAGGCCTGCAGCTGCGCCCAGTCAAACGCCGCACCGGGATCAGTCTTGCGCCCTGGGGCAATATCGCTATGCCCCACCAGATGGCCCCGTGTTTCCGGGTAGGCCACATTCAGGGCCTGAATCAGCTCGGCCAGCCGGGTATATTGCACAGCGGTATAGGCAATATCGTCGCTGCCTTCCAGCTCGATACCGATGGAGAAGTCGTTGCAATTACTGCGCCCCTGATAGCTGGACAGCCCTGCGTGCCAGGCACGCTGGTCAAAAGCCACGAACTGCACCAGCTCACCGTCGCGCCGCACCAGTACATGTGCTGACACCTGCAAACCGGCAATGGTCGCAAAATACGGGTGCCCTGCGGGATCAAGCCGGTTGGTGAAAAGGGCTTCGATATGGGGGCCACCAAAATCCCCCGGCGGCAAGCTGATACCGTGCACCACGATCAGGCTGGGCACGGTATTGGCAGGGCGGTCATTGTGGTTGGGCGAGGCGCAAAAGCGTGCCCCCGACAGGCGATGCGGTGGCTCAACCCGCATCAGCGCGAAGCCGGTGTCGAAGCCGGCGCAGACGCTGCCTGCCTGGCCTTGAGATCACGCAGGTTGCCGATAACCGACTCCAGCGCCTTGTCGAGCACTTCGGCCTCCTCGATGATGCGCGCCTCGCCCAGGTGCAGGGCCATGGCCAGCTTCATGGCCGTCAGCTCCGCCACCTTGATGCCACGGCGATTGGCGAAAATGAGCTTGTCCACCGAGCGGATACGCGCCACCAGTTTCAGGCGCTCGTGCTTCTCATCCTCGACAAAATCCAGCCAGCTGCCCACGTTCAGGCGCTCCACGGTGACCACGTTGGGGTCATCGGGAGGCAAGGTCTCGGCGGGCGCCGGCGGCGGGGGTGTCGCATCGAGCGTTGGCAGCACCACGGCTTCGACATGGCCCTGATTGTCAGCCGTCAGCTTCTCGGCGCCCACGACCTTCGCCGAAGAGCCATCCGGGGCGGTGCGCGACTCGGTCACCATAACCATGCGGGTTTCGGCACCGCTGGTCAGCTCCAGGTGCACCTGTGCCAGCTCGCGCAACAGGGATTCAGTGGCCAGCTCATTGAAATGGGCAGTGGCCAGCCCCTTTTTCAGGCTGTTGAGCAGCTTGGGTGACACGTTCTTGAGGCGAGTCACCCACTCGATGCCGGGCTGCGGCGTCACGCTCCAGATCAGCGCATCCACCACCTTCACCGCCTGCTTCCAGGCTTCGGACTCGGTGCCTTCGCGCAGGCAGCTCAGGTAGAGCACATTGCGCCAGCCTTCCTGCACCAGTTTTACCGCCACCACCGGCAGCTGCCGGCCGGTCAGGCGCCGGTTCAGGGTCTGCTGCACCATGGCACGGGCGAGGTCGGCACGCGCGCGGCCTTCTTCGGCGTCACGGGTGCGCTTGTCCAGCGCCTTTTCGCGCTTCTGCTGCTGGTCATAAAACATGGTGAATTCATCGAGCAGCTCCTCGAACAGATGGAGGTTGTCGATGAACTCATTGAGGATGCGGAACACCACCTCTTCGATCTTGGCATAGAGCACATCACCGCTGGGGTCACGCTGGCTCCAGCCAATGCCGGCCTTGGCCAGGGTATTCAGCAGGCGCCGCGCCGGGTGCGACTCGGCATTGAAAAAGGTCTTGTCGAGAATGGCGACCTTGAGCAGGGGTATCTGCAAGCGCCCGATCAGCGCCTTCATGGCCGTGGGCAGGTCGTCGTCGTCGAGAATGAAGTCAAAGAGCATGGAAATGAGGTTGATGACGTCCTCATCGCCCTGCTTGAAGGCATCCACCGCCTTGGCGTCGGAGCGCAGCGAGCCGCGAATGGACTGACGCACCTCGCCCACCGTCGGTGCGCTGGGGTCGTCGGCCAGCGAGGTCTTGGGCTGGTTTTGCTGGATCTGCGACAGCAGGGCAATCAGCTCCGGCGTCGCCACCGGCATGACCACGGCGGTCGGCGATACATGTTGCGGCACCAGCGGCACCATGGCCACACTACCGCCGATGGACTCCGCCGACACCTCGCCAACGCCGCCGCCACCGAGATACTGGCCACCCTGATAGCGGGCACCCGGCACGGTCGGGCCGCTCGGGCCGCCACCGCCACTACCACCGCCTCCAAGACCGCCGCTGGCATGGGTAGCCGTCAGCACGTCCTGGAGGATATTGAGCACATCCTGCGTATCGGCCGGCTTGCGCTTCTGCTCTTCGGGCTTGCCGGCCTCGGCACGCTTGGGCTTGCCGCTCAGGGCCGACTTCAGCTCCGGCAGTACGCCAGCGTCAATCATGAGCTGGTTGATCTCGTCGATCAGTTCGCCCAGGTTGTTCAGCACCTCCTGCTGGAACACGCGCAGAACGACAATACGCTCCATCACGCCCACATCAAGCTCGGTGCAGGCGTCCTTGAAAGCATCGGTAATGCAGCCGGGATCAATCGGCAGCAAATCGACTTCCCGCTTCAGGACAAACGCATAGCGCCGCTTGAGCAGGCCCAGCGGCGTTGCAAACTCCATGCGGGCACGCGCCACCACGGTATCAACGGTGACCGTAACGTCCATTTCCTCGTTGTTGACGAGGCTGAGGTTATCGAAGTCGTAGGCGTCGAGCTTGACCACCTTCTCCTGAGTCTTGGCGGCGGCGCCAAAATTCATGAACGTGGAGCCCATGGTACGGTTGAAGCGCTGCTCCATGCTCTCGCGCCGGCGCTTGACCTCGAGAATGGTTTCCATGTAGCGCTGCTGCTCACTGTTCGGCAGGTTCTTGGCCCATTCATACAAAATGGTTTCCGCGCTGTCGAACATGCTCTTGATCATGCCGCCAAGGCGCAACATGGAGTGGCTGCGCACCTGCTCGAGCACAGCCGGAAGCGGGGCTGAGCCGCCGCCAGCACTGGCTACCTTACCCGACGTAAAGAATTCGTCAGCCATGAGTAGATGCCTTTATGAGTTATTAGAATAAAGCAGTGATGAACAATCAGATTAACCCAAAACTTGTGACGGCGATAACACCGAAACCGCCAACGGTGCACCAGCTGGTTTTTTTGTGAACGGCTTCGCCATATACTGCCGTCGCCACCGCCCACCAGCCTGCCCGGAGCCATTATGATCGCCGCCAATGACCTGAAAACAGCAATTAGCGACAATGTGCGTCAGGCTCTGACAGAAGACGTCGGTAGTGGTGACATTACCGCAAGCCTGATTCCGGCTGCAAGCACCGCGCGCGCCCATGTCATCACGCGTGAACCCATGGTGCTGGCGGGTCGGCCCTGGGTGGATGCCCTGTTTGCCGAGCTGGACAGCCGCGTGCACTTGCACTGGCAGGCCAGCGAAGGCCAGCACCTACCTGCCGGCGCCACCCTGCTGGAGCTGGCAGGGCCCGCCCGCAGCCTGCTGACCGGCGAACGGCCCGCCCTCAATTTCCTGCAAACCCTGTCGGGCACCGCCACCCGTGTCGCCAGTTACGTCGCGCTGCTGGAAGGCACCCATACACGCCTGCTGGATACCCGCAAGACCCTGCCCGGCCTGCGCCTCGCGCAGAAATATGCCGTGGGCATCGGGGGTGGCCAGAACCATCGCCTGGGCCTCTACGACGCCTTCCTGATCAAGGAAAACCACATCATGGCGGCCGGCAGCATTGCCGCCGCCGTGGCGCAGGCCCGCGCCATCGCCCCCGGCAAGCCGGTGGAGGTTGAAGTGGAAAACCTGGAGGAGTTGCAAACGGCGATGGCGGCAGGCGCCGACATCATCATGCTGGACAATTTCGATACCGCCACCCTGAAAGTGGCCGTGGGGATCAATGCGGGAAGCGCAAAGCTGGAGGCTTCGGGCGGCATCAGCCGCGCCAATCTGCGGGAAATCGCCGAAACCGGCGTGGACTATGTTTCGCTGGGCACCCTGACCAAGGATCTTGCGGCGATTGACCTTTCCATGCGCTTTCTTGGCTGAGCACCCAAGGCCTGAGAGAGGAGCCATGGTTCGGCGGACCCATGGCTTCCCGGAGACAAGCTTACTGCGGAGCTGATGCGGCGGGAGCGGACACAGCGGTCGCGGTCGGGCCCGATGCGGCCATAGACGCCGCCTTCGGAGCCGGCTTGACCAGCGTAGCCGGGTTTTGCTGTGTGGCCGACATGCTGAAATAGCCCAGGTAATTGGCATTGTTGTCGAACACCAGGATGGCGCCACTGTAACGCCCGTCGAACCAGACCAGATTATTATTGCCTGCCGGATAGTTCTGCTGAAGCTGCTGGTACTGGTCCGGCAGCTGCTGTTGCATGAAATCCCTCAGCACCTTGTCATTGACAAAAAGCTCCTTCTTGTGCCCTGCCAGACCGTCAAGCAAGTCCACCTGCGCGTTCATGGCCACACCCAGGTTAAGGGTGAGATTGAGCATGCGTGGCATATAACCCTTTGGTATCGGCTTGACGAACAGGAAAGGAGGCTCATGGCTGGAAAGCTGACTGAATACCGACACCGACGTCTTCTGTCGATCCAGCATTTCCCCACGCACCGGGTCAAAAGCGCCATCGGAGTAGCTGAGCAGTACCGGATGCTGCTGGTAGACCTGATACAGGCCGTAGCCAAAAGCCCCCAACTGCACAAGAAGGACCACGGCAATATCAACGACCTTGGTACGGGCAGGCTTGGTGGGGTTATAAGCCACAAACATCAGGCCCGGACCGAGCACCAGATCAATGGGAATAACGAGGCTGAGGCCGCTCAAGCCGCCATCATTCATGAACAGGAAATCCTGATACCAGAACAGGCGGGCACAGACCAGCAAGGTAGCGGACAAAAGCGCCCAGACCGCCAGACTGATACCAGCAACCCGCAATTTGGCGAACAGCACAGTTTTTTCCATGTAACCCATCCCCTGAACAAAGCTGATTAATAAATTGTTTTTGCAGAGGCACCACAACGGCACTGCCGTCAGGCGGAGCTCTTTTCCCGGCCCTGCCCGACCCGGCGCAGGCAGGGCCGGGGGCAACAAGGTCCAGAATCGTTGGCGGGCCTATTTGACATCAGAATCACCACCCGACCGCCACCACTCACTCCCTATTCAGAGCCGCTCATCGCGCCGATATAGCAAAACCGGGGCAATACCTGCCCTTCGTGAACGACCGACTCCTGGAACATGGCCAGTGGCCGCACCCACCAGCCGTGGTCGCCATACAGGGTGCGATAGACTACCAGAGCTTCCTCCGTCTCGGAATGACGGGCGACGGCGACAAGCTCGTAATCCTTGCCCTTGTAGTGCCGATAGCGGCCTGGCAGCAGCGGGGCGGCACTCATGAGAACAGGTCCATCAGGCCCAGCGGTCCGGAGCCATCGCGAAAATACAGTTGGCCACCGTTTTCCATGAATTTCTCCAGGGCCTGGCGCACCAGCCCGAATGCCAGATTGAGGCACTGGAAGGAGTCCACACCGGGAACCTTGGGCATGCCAGGATAAAGCCCGACCAGGGCCACCTCGCATTCCCAGCCCTTGTCGTCCGGCAGGGGCAGCGGCAGGCCGATTTGCAGGCGCACCGCACGAAACTCGCCACCCTTCAGCTTGCAGATGATGATGCGTTCGGCGACGACATGATCCACCATGGTTTGCTACCCACTTCTGATAATTGGTAGTGACGGTTGCGGCACTGACTCTGCGCCGGTTTGCATGTCACAGCGCCCGCTCCCACAGCAGCACCATCTGCTCGCGACAGCGCCGGATAATCTCGGCCTGCCCGGCCTCGGGAGTCTGCGTCAACACCTGCAGGGAACAACCCTCGACCGCCAGCACCAGGCTGAGCAGCATGTAGCTGTCCGGCAGGTCGCAGTCGAGACGTCGCAAATGTTGCAGCAGCAGATCCATCATGCCTTGCTGCAGTTGGCGACGCTGCGGCGCCAGCGGCGAAGCCGAGCGCATGGCTTCCTCGACCATGATGCCGATGATGCGGCCCAGGCTGTACTGGTAGTCAAAGCAGATGCCAATGAGCTTGCGGATCAGATCCTCGCGGCTGTCGGCCAGCGCCAGTTCGGTTTCCGTGCGGGCCAGCAACACACGGCAGGACAGCACATACAGGCTCGCCAGCACATCGAGCTTGCCGGAAAAATATTTGTAAAACGTGCGCCGGGAAATCTGCGCGGCATCCAGGATATCCTGCACCGCCGTCGCTTCCAGCCCCTGCCGATTGAACACCGCCATGGCATGCAGCAGTATCTGTGTTCTGGCGAAGGAGCGCTCCTTGCGGGCTGACTCCCCTTCCTGCTCGGAACCCAGCTCCAGCACCAGTTTGGCCAGACGGGCAATGAGCAGGTCAGACTCACTGGTCGTGGGCTCGTTCATGCGCTTGTCCTGTAGCCCTTCGTCATGAGTGGTTGTTATTGCTGCGCGAAGCTTAACACAGGCCTGTAGCGCAGGCGCAGCCCCCTTGCCTTTCCCCTGCCTGTTCTATGCTGAGTACACCTCTTTCTTCCACAACTGGCAGCGGGCATACCCTTGGTGTCCATCAGGAACCCACATGAACCCCACCCACAGTATTCGTGTCAGCGCTGATATCGCCGCACCACCGGCCCTGATCTGGGAGCGTGTATCCGACCATGAAGCCACCCCCGGCTGGGTCAGCGCGGTCAAGCGCGTCAGCCTCAGCCGACCCGGCACAGCAAAAAACGGCCTCGGCGCCATTCGGGTGGTCGAGTTCAAGCCCTTGCTGTGGAGCACCATCCACGAAGAAATCACCCTGTTTGAGACCCCGCGCGCCTTCCACTACGTACTCTTCAAGGGCATGCCCGGTCTGGCGGGGCATATCGGCAAGGTGATCGTGGACGATCTGGGTGGCGGGCGTTCCCGGCTGCGCTGGGAGGTGGACTTCAAGTTCAAGACCATCCACCCTTTTCGCCTGTTTGTGCCGACCTTTCTGCGAGAGTTCGAGGGTGTGCTGGGTGAGGCGGTGCTGGAGTTGAAACGGCAGCTGGAAACCAGCGGCCAGACGGGCTGACGACCGGGGTCAACGCTTGCACGCGGCCTGCGTTAGTTTGCGGTGACAGGCCGGACCATGGCCCCGGCCGACACCCAAAACAACAAGGAGAAACCCATGAAAGCTGCTGCCATCCTTATTCTCGCCAGCCTCTGCGCCCTGCCCGCCTTTGCCGATGACAATGCCGGTACCGGTGGTGGTGGCCATAACGGCGCCTGCAAGGCCGATGTGGAAAAACTCTGCCCCGGCATCCAGCCCGGTGGCGGCCGCATCATGGCCTGCCTGCGCGAACACAAGGACGAGATTTCCGACGCCTGCAAGACCAATATGGCCAGAATGCGTGCGCGGCATCAGGCGGGTGGCGGCACAGAGAGCGGAAATGCGGGTACTGACAACGGTGGCGGCGACGACAAATAAGCCCTACGTAGTCGACTAGCCCGGCGTATTGTTCAAGTCAACCAGCGGCTTGGACATGCGCTCCGGGTGATGTCCCTGCACCCCCCGGAAGCACTCCATGATGCGCTGCATGTCGACCGGTTGATCACCCGAAGGCATGAAGTGATCGGCAGCGCGCAGCTCGCGCTGGCCATAGTCGAGCGCGAGCACGATGATGGGCACATTGGCCTGCCGGGCGATATGGTAAAACCCCGTTTTCCACTCGCTGGAATTGCTGCGGGTGCCTTCCGGCGTTACCCCCAGCCAGAGCTTTTCACGCTCCTCGAACTTGCCCACCGATTGCTCAACCACGTTGCGGGAACTGTCGCGATTGATGGGAATACCTCCCAGCCAGCGCAGGAACCAGCCCAGCGGCGGGCGAAAAATGGCATCTTTCGCCATCAGGCCGACCCGCAGACGCATCGCCAGCACGAACATGGCCACCACGAAACCGTCGCGATTGGAGGTGTGCGGCGCCAGCACCAGCACAGCCTTGGGCACATCGGGAAAGTCCCCGGTCAGGCGCCAACCGGTAATGCGCATCAAGAGGCCGCCCAGGGCGCAACTCAAAAAGTTGCCCCGACGCGGGACCTGGCTGCCCATCTGGATTGCATTGGGCATGGGTGTCGTTCCTTTGTGTGGGAGGTCGTCTTGCACAAATCGGCAGGCGTAAGATGCGCTGCACACCTCACTTCATCAGCCAGTCCCGGTATTGCTCACGCAGGTTCACCTTCAGCAGCTTGCCGGTGGCCGTGTGCGGCAGCTCGGGGACCACGATCACGTCATCCGGCAGCCACCACCTGGCGACGTAGCCGGCGAGGAATTGCAGCATGTCTTCCTTGCTGACCGTCTGGCCGTCTTTCAGCACCAGCAGCAACAGCGGGCGCTCGTCCCACTTGGGGTGGGCAACGCCAATCACGCAGGCTTCGCGCACGGCGGGGTGGCCGACAGCAGCGTTTTCGAGGTCGATGGAGCTGATCCACTCGCCGCCGGACTTGATCACGTCCTTGCGCCGGTCAACGATCTGCATGGTATTGATCTCGTCCAGCGTGGCGACGTCGCCGGTATCAAACCAGCCATCAACGAAGGCCGACCTGTCTTCATTCAGGTAATAGCTGCTGGCGATCCAGGGCCCGCGCACCAGCAGGCGGCCATAGGTCTTGCCGTCGCGCGGCAACTCCTCGCCGTCGTCATTGACGATTTTCAGGTCCACCCCGTAAATGGGCCGGCCCTGCTTGAGCTGGCGCTGGTAGCGCTCCTCGGCCGGCAAGGCCATCAGCTCGGGCGTGGGCGCGTTGACGGTGCCCAGCGGGCTCATTTCGGTCATGCCCCAGGCGTGTATCAGGAAGGCGTCATGCTTCACATCAAAGGCCTTGATCATGGCGTAGGGCGCGGCCGAGCCGCCCACCACCACATGAGTGACGCTGTCCAGCCTCGCGTTGATGGTGTCGAGATAATTGAGCAGGCCCAGCCACACCGAGGGCACGCCCAGCAGCAGGCTGACCTGTTCGCCGGCTATGAGTTCGTGCAGGCTCTTGCCGTCCATGCCGGCGCCGGGCAGCACCAGCGTGGCGCCGGACATGGCGACGCTATAGGGCACGCCCCAGGCGTTGACATGGAACATGGGCACCACTGGCAGCACCACGGTACTGCGGCTGATGTCGAGCGCGCCCTTGTGCAGGGAGCCCATGGCGTGCAGCACGGTGGAGCGGTGCGAGTAGAGCACACCCTTGGGGTTGCCGGTGGTGCCCGAGGTATAGCAGAGGGAGGCGGCGCTGCGCTCGTCGATGGCGGGCCAGTCGAAGCTGGTGGGCTGGCCGGCAATCAGGTCTTCGTAGCAGAGCAGGTCGTCACGCCCGGCGGGCATGTCGGCGCGGCCACAGAGCAGCACCACTTTTTCAAGCTTGGGCAGGTGCGGGCAGATGGCGTCGATCATGGGCACGAAGGTGAGGTCCATGAACAGCACGCGGTCTTCGGCGTGGTTGATGATCCAGATGATCTGTTGCGGAAACAGGCGCGGGTTGACTGTGTGCATCACCACCCCCGTGCCCGACACGCCAAAGTACAGTTCCAGATGGCGGTGGGTATTCCAGGCCAGGGTGCCCACCCGCTCGCCGGGCAGGATACCCAGGCCCTTGAGGGCGTGCGCCAGCTGCGCCGAGCGGTCTGCCACTTCGCGCCAGGTGTAGCGGTGTATGCCACCCTCGACGCGACGGCTGACGACCTCCGCCGTGGGGTGATTGACGATGGCAAAATCCAGCAGGCTGGAGATCAACAGGGGACGATCCATCATGGCGCCGAACATGGTCACTTATCCTTTCAGTATGAGCCGGCTCGCTTCCCAAGCCGGTCTTGTTTTAATTGGCCGCCGCTCCGTGAGGCAAGGCGGGCTATCTCCGAATTGTAGCCGGACTGTGGGCCTTGCAGAGTCCCTGCCGAGGGCAAATTTACCACTCGGGCCAGAGTCCGGAAGACACCGGGACACCCCTCAGATTGTAGCGATTTGTTACAAAGAAATATTTCTGTCAACCGGTGCCAGACACCTGCGTTGATGAGCGTATGAGTTGCAATACATGTCCGCAAGACTGCCAACCCGGTAAGCTGGAGGAAAAGAAAATGCAGCGGAAACTGATCCTGGGTGTCCTGATCCTGGGCGGCGCCCTCATAAGCGCCAATGCCATGGCCGATGACGCCACCGCCGGCCTGCTCGTGGGCGGCGGGATTGGTGCCGCCGTCGGTGGCGCGCCCGGTGCTGTAGTGGGTGGCGCCATTGGCGCGGTCGTCGGTGCCGCATCAGACAATGGTTACCAGGGCGGCGGTTACCAGCATGGCGGCGCGACCTACTACCACGATGGCTATGGCCCCGCCGTGGCCTATGACCAGCCTGCTCCGCCTGTTACCTATAGCCAGCCCGCGCCGGTGACATATGCCCAGCCGGCGCAAGTGACCTACAGCCAGCCCGCCCGCGTGGTGTATGCACAACCGCAGCCAGTAGCGTACTACCCGCCCGCGCCGGTAGTCTATTATCGTCCGGCCCCGGTGGCGTATGCCGCCCCGGCCGTGACCTACTACCGTCCGGCCCCGGTTTACGTAAACCCGGTGGCTTATTACCGCCCTGCCCCGGTCTGGTACCCGCCGGCGCATTATGTGCGCTACAGCTATAACCACGGTTGGGGGCATGCCCACTACCGCTACTGATCTAAAGCTGTCGGCTCCCCGCCGGCAGCTCATGTTTCCCTGAGTTGGCGAGGCAACTTACCCCAAGTTGTCCTCGCCTTTTTTATTCCTGCCCTGCTGCTCGCCGGGCGCCAGATAGCGGCGTAAAGCCTCGATGGCAAAGCGCACCTTGGCCGGCTGCGCCTCGCGCCGGGGCGTCACCGCATATACCCCGAGATCCGGCAGACGCCAGTCTGGCAGCAGACGTTGCAGACGGCCATCGGCCAGCTCGGCAGCCACATCCTGCAAGGGTTGCCGGGTAATGCCCACACCGCCGAGCGCCATATGCTTGAGCGAGTTGGCGTTGTTGCTGGCCACGCGGCCTTCCAGCCGCAGGCGCTCCAACTCGCCCTGGGGGCCGTGCAACTCCAGCCATTGCGGCTCTTCCAGCACACTGAGCATGAGCCAGTCATGGCGCAGCAGGTCGGCCGGCTGCTGTGGCATGCCAGCGCCTGCCAGATAGGCGGGTGCGGCGCACAATACTTCAGGCCAGGTGGCCAGTGGCCGCGCCACCAGACTGGAGTCGGCGAGGCGGCCAATGCGGATGGCCAGATCAATACGCATCTCTATCAGGTCCACACGGGCATCGTCGGCAAACAGGCGCAGGGCCAGTTGACCGTGCGCCAGCAGGAGCGGTGCCAGCGCGGCGCTCAGGTGCTCGCCGGCAAAGCCCAGGGGCACGGCGATGCGCAACTCCCCCACCGGCTCGTCACGCAGTTCGGCCAGGCCCTGCTCTGCTTGCTGGGCCGCCTGCACCATGGCTTGACAGCCCTGGAAAAACACGGCACCGGCCTCGGTCAGGCCCAGCCGCCGGGTGGAGCGGTGCAGCAGGACGACGCCGGTTTCCTCTTCCAGTTGGCGAATCTGCTGGCTGACCGCCGAAGGTGTCATGCCCAGCTCGCGGGCAGCCGCACTCATGGCGCCGGCCTCGACCACGCGGGCAAATACGGCCATACGCTTTAATTTATCCATTATTAACCCATACTTAAAAGTGATGGCGAAAACAACAGACTAATCATTCGATTATCAAGCGTCTAGACTAGCTCTACTGATTCGGGCCAAGGCCCAACACACGGAGACAGACCATGAATATCGCCCTGATCGGCGCCAGCGGCTATGTCGGCGCCCCTATCCTTACCGAAGCCCTCAACCGGGGCCACCACGTTACCGCCATTGTGCAGCACCCGGAAAAGCTGCCCGCACACGAACGCCTGCGCGGCGTCAGCGTGAATGTGCTGGATCAAACCGCGCTGGCTGCCGCGCTTGAAGGCCACGAGGCCGTGCTCAGTGCCTTCAGCGGCCACGCCGACACTGACGTGCGCGCCTACTATGGGCGCGGCATTCAAAGTATTTTCACCGCCGTGAGGGCCGCCAGGGTACCGCGCCTGCTGGTGGTGGGCGGCGCCGGCAGCCTGGAGGTGGCGCCGGGCCTGCAACTGGTGGATACGCCAGAATTTCCGGCACAGTGGAAGGGCTCGGCCGAAGGCGCGCGTGACGCGCTGAACCTGCTGCGCGCGGAGACCACGCTGGACTGGAGCCTGCTCAGCCCTTCAGCCCTGTTGCAGCCGGGCGAGCGTACGGGCAAATTCCGCCTCGGTGGCGACCAGCTGCTGGTGGATGCGCAGGGAGAAAGCCGGATTTCGGTGCAGGATTACGCGGTGGCACTGATCGACGAGCTGGAGCAGCCGCGCCACAGCCGCCAGCGCTTCACCGTGGGTTACTGAGTTACATCATCTTGTCGCCGGTCTTGTGCGTGGCATCCGGCAGCTTGCCGGTTTCCTGCCACTTGTCGATGGCCGACCTGGTGCACTGGGCAATGAAATCATTGATGTCGTCATCGGTCACGCCCTGCCCGGCGGTGCGATAACCGACGGCGGTGACCAAGGTGGCGTTCTGGTTGATAAAGGTGTAATAGGCGGGATTCTGACGCACCACATCCCGGAAATTGGTGATGTGGTCGCGGATAAAGCCAAACACGCGCTGCTGCGCAGTATTGATATTGATGTTTTCCTGCGCCAGCCCGCTGGCAATGCTGATACCACGCCGCATCAGCTTGCAGGTGGCCGCCAGCGTTTCCGGCGTGGCATTCGGCCCCACGGTAACGGTGCCGTCGCTCCCTTCAACGGTCACCACCTTGGCGTCGGTGCCGCAGGGCTCCTGGCTAAAGGTTTTGTGGCCACCGTCGTCACACACATAGACTTCAGCGTGGGCACCAGCGCTCATCGCCAACAGGATGAAAAATGCGTAAATCAGGCGCACGGGAATCTCCAGGTGGCGCAGCCACGGCAGGTGCACAGCGTTGACGTTTATATGAGTATGCACACCCGGCCCCGCCCTGCCAACTGGCGAAAGAAGCAGTGAGGCGTCCTATTCCTCCTCGACCTGCACCAGATCAAAGTGCTGCACCGCGTTGCGGCCGTGCTCCTTGACCCAGTACAGCGCACGGTCGGCCTGACCGATCAGGGCGTCGGTTTCCATCATGCCTTCCATGGAGGAAATGCCGATGCTGCACGTGACCTGGCCCTGCGGCCATTCGGCAGCGTTGAGCCCGTCGCGCACGCGCCCGCCGATAATCATGGAGCCGTTGAAATCGGTTTCGGGCAGTATCACCACGAATTCGTCGCCGCCGTAACGGTAAACGCAGTCGCTGCCGCGCACGAATTCGTTCAGGCGCTGGGCAAACAGCTTGAGCAGTTCGTCGCCGGCGAGGTGGCCGTGGCTGTCGTTGTATTCCTTGAAGTGGTCGACGTCGATCATCAGCAGGGACTGTGGGTGGCTGTAGCGCTGCGAGCGTTCGGTTTCTTCCATCATGCGCTGCTTGAAGGCGAGGCGGTTACCCACGGCGGTCAGCGGGTCGGTCAGGCTGATGCGCTCCAGCACCTTGTTGGAGCCCTGCAGCTCGCGTGTGCGCAGGCCCAGCTCCAGCACCGAGATCAGGCTGCGTGCCAGGGTCTGCAAGGCGGTCTTCTGCTCGTCGTTGATCTTGCGCGGGTTGCGGTCGATCACGCACAGCGTGCCCAGCGCATGGCCGTCGGGCGTGACCAGCGGCGCGCCGGCATAAAAGCGGACATGGGTGTCACCGGTCACCAGGGGGTTGTCGGCAAAGCGCGCGTCCTGGCTGGCGTCTTCAACCACCATCACTTCGTTGGGCGTGCAGATGGCGTGCGAGCAAAAGGCCTGCTCACGGGGCAAGTCGCCGCCCGGCATACCCTTGAAGGCCTTCGACCATTGCCGCTCGGCGTCAATCAGCGACACCAGGGCCACCGGCGTGCCGACGATAAAGGCGGCCAGATTGGCCACGTCGTCGTAGGCGGGTTCGGGCAGGGTGTCGAGCACGTTGTAGCGCGCCAGGGCCGACAAGCGCGAGAGTTCATGCGGAGGAAGTGGAAACGTGAGCATGGGGTAGCATTCCTGATGGGCACCGGGGCGTCGGGCGTAGATTCCTGCCAGAGTATAGTAAAGCAGACGCGGCCTTGTTTGTTGGTGAATGGTGCGTTGTTGCTGAGTAGTGCGAAAAGCCGGCTGTGCAGGTAGGATAAAAACGCGGCAGTCCAGCGCCGGGCATGAAGCTTGCCGCTCCTTTCGCCTGCATGCATTCCGGGGAACACATGAACACGAACGATCCACACGCCGCGCTGCGCGACGACGTACGGCTGCTGGGCGGCCTGCTGGGCGACACCCTCAAACAGCAGGTGGGGACTGCCCTGTATGAGCGCGTGGAGCAGATTCGCATGCTCGCCAAGAAGGCACGCGACGGCGACCTGCAAGCGGCCCGCGAGCTGGACCGGGTGCTTTCGGCGCTGGAAGACCACGAGCTGCTGCCGGTCGCGCGGGCGTTTTCACAGTTCCTGAATTTCGCCAATATCGCCGAGCAATACCACCGCGTGCGCCGCCGTCGCGCCCACCAGCGCATGATCGGTGACCCGCCGCAGCCGGGCTCCCTGTGGGAGCTGCTGCCGCGCCTGCTGGGCGCCGGCCTGAGCCCGGAGCAGGTGCACGCCACTGTGTGCAAGCTGGATATTGAACTGGTGCTGACCGCGCACCCGACCGAGGTGGGCCGGCGCACCCTGATCCAGAAATACGACCAGATCTCCGACAGCCTGCAAGCACTCGACAACGACCTGACGCCCATGGAAAAGGCCGCCGAGCTGACGCGGCTGAAGCGCCATGTGATTGCCGCCTGGCACACCGACGAAATCCGCCACTTCAAACCGACGCCGGTCGATGAAGCCAAGTGGGGCTTTACCGCCATCGAGCAGACGCTGTGGCAGGCCATTCCCATGTTCCTGCGCGAATTTGACGCGGCCCTGCAACAGCACACCGGCCAGGGCCTGCCGCTGGAGCATTCGCCACTGCGCTTTGCCTCGTGGATGGGCGGCGACCGCGACGGCAACCCCAACGTCACCCACACCGTTACGCAGGAGGTGCTGCTGCTGGCGCGCTGGGTGGCAGCCGACCTGTACTGGAAGGATATCGACGCCCTGCGCTGGGAGCTGTCGCTGGAAACCTGCAACGAGGCCCTGCGTGAGCACGTTGGGGCCGACAGCCGCGAACCCTATCGCGACCTGCTGCGTGAAGTACGGCGACGGCTGGCGCGCACCCGCGAGTGGGCCGACGCCAGCCTGCACGGCAAGGCCGACGCCACCGACATCTACCTGAGCGCCGCCGAGCTGATGGCACCGCTGCGCCTCTGCTACGACTCGCTGGTGGAGTGCGGCATGGCGGAAATCGCCAACGGCGAGCTGCTCGACATTATCCGCCGCCTCGCCTGCTTTGGCATGGAGCTGCTGCGCCTGGACATACGCCAGGAGTCCACCCGCCATACCGACGCCATCAACGCCATTACCGAATATCTGGGCCTGGGCTCCTACCGCGACTGGGACGAGCCCGCGCGCCAGCAGTTCCTGTTGCAGGAGTTGCAGAACCCCCGCCCCCTGCTGCCGGAACACCTCAATGCCGGGGCCGGCGCCGCCATCCTCTCGCCAGCGGTGCAGGAAGTGCTGGCCACCTTCCGCACACTGGCGCAGCAACCCAGCGACTCGCTGGGCGCCTATGTGATCTCCATGGCCGAGAGCCCCAGCGACGTGCTGGCGGTGATGCTGCTGCAACAAAAAGCCGAAATGCCGCGCCTGCTGCGCGTGGTGCCGCTATTTGAAACCCTGGACGACCTGGATGGCGCGGCGACCTGCATCAACCGGCTGCTGAGCATTCCCTGGTACCGCGAAACCATCGGCGGCAAGCAGGAAGTCATGATCGGCTACTCCGACTCCGCCAAGGATGCCGGCTTCCTCACCGCCAACTGGGCGCAATACCGCGCGCAGGAAGAACTGAGTGCCGTGGCCAACCAGCACGGCGTCAAGCTGACCTTGTTCCATGGTCGCGGCGGCTCGGTCAGTCGTGGCGGTGCACCCGCGCATCAGGCCCTGCTCTCGCAACCGCCCGGTTCGGTGCACGGCTCCATCCGCGTCACCGAGCAGGGCGAAATGATACGCTTCAAGTTCGGCCTGCTCGGCATCGCCATCCGCAACCTGGAGCTGTACGCCTCCGCTACGCTGGAAGCCACCCTGCTGCCACCACCGGCGCCCAAGCCCGAGTGGCGCGAACGCATGGCGGAAATGACCCGCATATCGCTGCGCGTCTATCGCCAGACCGTGCGCGAAACCCCCGACTTCGTGCGCTACCTGCGCACCGTCACCCCCGAGCTGGAATTGCAGCTCCTGCCTCTCGGCTCGCGCCCGGCACGGCGCAACCCCGGTGGTGGCGTCGAATCGCTGCGCGCCATTCCCTGGGTATTCGCCTGGACACAGGTGCGCCTGATGCTGCCCGCCTGGCTGGGCACCGGCAAAGCCCTGCTCTCCCAACTCGACGAAGGCTACGCCGGCCTGCTGCGCGAAATGGCTCGCGAATGGCCCTACTTCAACACCGTGCTCGACATGCTGGAAATGGTGCTGGCCAAGGCCGACCCGGTGATTGTCGCCTATTACGAAGCCCACCTGACGCAGGATGAAAAACTGGTGACGCTGGGGGCGCAATTGCGCGGGCAACTGGCCGCGACCATTGATGCGCTGCAACGGGTTAACGGCGGGCGTGAATTGCTGGCCAATGCGCCGGTGCTGAAACGCTCGATGAGTGTGCGTACGCCTTATGTGCTGCCGCTGCATATGTTGCAGGCGGAATTGATGCATCGGCGCAGGGAAGCCGGGGGGGATAATACTAGGTATGACCATGCGTTGATGGTGACGATTACGGGGCTGTCGGCGGGGTTGCGGAATACGGGGTGACAGACCAGGACCCAATACAGGCAACTTTGCAACTGCCAACTCTCACAGTTTTACTCCTGAAAATATTAATGTTTATCAATTATCGGAATGAGGGCAGACAAAACCTGTCGCGTGAGCATACATCGATATGATGTTTGTTCACGCAAAATAAACTGTCATCTTTCGTTATTTTTATGGTTTAAATTATTCTTCATATCAGAATGAGCACTGAAAAATGAACCCCCAAACTCCATCATGCAGCATGCAGCATGCAGCATGCAGCATGCAATCTTCAGATGTTGTCGCAATAATATCTGCTGCGATATCACTATTTGCCTTGTTTGTCAGCTTATATTCAGGCCTCGTAGCAAGAAAAGTGGCAACAAGTGATTTTCAGGCAGTCGAGAAAGTCAAAGCAGAAACTGCGCATCTAGTCTCTGCGCTAAGAGCTCTAATACTTAAAGGCGTTGTGTATTCCCAGCAAGATAGCGCAGAAAGGGATGATCCAGACCATAGCGAGTTCATCAGCACAGAACCAGAGCGCAAAGCAATAGAATCATTCATGCACTCATCTACAGCACTTGCATATCATACCTATGTTATAGTGAAGAGCAAAGCGGCAAATGACGCTGGAATTCAATCAGAAAATTGGCGAACCTTCTTTCTAAGACTGACCGAACTCAGCCTTAAAAAACACCCTAGATTAGCAGCCAATTCCGCCGCCGCTCTAGAGATCATGCTTGATAAACTTAACGAAAAGGAGCTTAAAAAAATATCAAGCTACCTTGCCGATATTCCGAATGCAATTGAGATACTTTTTTCTGGCCGCGAGCACGATACCCTTCTTAGCGTAATGACCAAACATGATGACGATTTAGTAAACGATGAAAATTTTATAGAATTTGCAGTCTTTTTACGAGAAATAAAAAATGTTCAAGATCCCGAACTTGACCTTTTTATTGCTGCATCAACCGGCAACTTGGAATTATTGAAATCAGCAATGGATGCGGGCGCCAATGTCAATGTTCGCACTGGGGCCCTCATCAATAGATACAAGCGTCAAATACCAGAATTCGTGAAAAAAACATATAACGCGCCCCACCTCGGCAAAACTCAAAACTCGTAGAAGAATTTCTGCCAGCTCACGTAGGGCGCAATAACCGAAGGGCATTGCGCCGTATCTGATAAATGGCACTGGTGCAGAAATTGAGCTTTTCATGCGGCGCAATGCGCTGTGCTTATTGACGCCCTACAGGCCTGCGACAATAGTTCCGGCCAGTGGTGTATCCCCTCACCCCAGCCCGCTCCCGAAGGGAGAGGGGGCTAAAACCTGCTCAATCCGCATACCCCGGATTAACCCGATCCAGTCGCCTTAGCAAGGCCGGCCACGCCAGCGCCCCGCCCGCCCCTCTTGTCACCGCCTGAGCCTGCGCCGTGGCCCCATCAATAATGCGCTGGTCAATACGAATCAGTTCACCCTCACCCGCCTGCGCGCGCACCTGTATCATGCAGGCGGCTTCAAACAGGTACATGAAGAGGAAGGCGTCGGGAATATTGTCAGCGGTGGTCAGCAGGCCGTGGTTGCGCAGCATAAAGAAATGCTTGTCGCCAAGATCGGCCACCAGCCGGGGTTTTTCGTCGTCGCGCAGGGCGACGCCTTCGTAATTGTGGTAGCCGAGCGAGGCCAGTACAAAAATGGACTGTTGCGACAGTGGCAGCAGGCCCTCCTTTTGCGCCGACACCGCCACGCCGTTGACGCTATGCACATGCAGCACACACTGGGCGTCTTCGCGCGCGGCGTGGATGGCGCTGTGGATAACAAAGCCCGCCGGATTGATGTTATAGGGGCTCGGCATGACCTTTTCGCCGTGCAGGTCTACCTTGACCAGGCTGGAGGCCGTGATTTCGTCAAAGAGCATACCGTAGGGGTTGATGAGGAAATGGTGCTCCGGCCCTGGCACGCGTGCAGATATGTGGGTAAAGATGAGGTCGTCCCAATGGAAATGCGCCACCAGCCGGTAGCAGGCGGCGAGGTTGACGCGGGCCTGCCATTCGGCTTCGCTGACCTGGCTGCGTACGGAAGATTCGGTGTTCATGGGGGGACTCCTTTTTTATTGCGTAAACATCAGTCAAGGCCGGGAAGGGCAATACTCGTAGGGTGCAATAACCGTAGGGCATTGCACCTTGGGGGGCAGAATACGGCGCAATGCCCTTCGGTTATTGCGCCCTACGCCGGGCCTCGGGAATACATCGCAAGGTGGCAAAAAAAGCTGTGACGCCGCATCATGCGCCGGGGTGGCTTGCGTCGCTCCCCAATCGTCTCAATAAAACGGACCACCATGCCGCAACCCATCACCCTCAGTGAGCGCCAGGAACGCCACCTCATACTGACGCTGGCGGCGCTGCAATTCTGCCTGATCGTCGACTTCATCGTGCTGATGCCGCTGGGGCCTCAATTGATGCGGGTGCTGCACATCAGCACGGCGCAGTTCGGCCTGCTGGTGTCGGCCTATACCTTCAGCGCGGGCGTGTCGGGCTTTGTCAGCGCCTTTATCGTAGACCATATCAACCGCCGCCGCCTCTTGCTCCTGCTCTTCCTGGGCTTTCTGCTGGCGACGCTGGCCTGTGGTCTGGCCGGCAGCTACACGGCCCTGCTGCTGGCGCGGCTGGGGGCCGGGGCCTGCGGTGGGGTGTCGGGGGCAATGGTGATGGCCCTGCTGGGCGACTGCGTGCCGGAGCAGCGCCGGGGGGCCGCCACGGGCAAGGTGATGGCGGCGTTTTCAGTGGCAACCATTGCCGGCGTGCCGCTGGCCCTGGCGCTGGCCACGGTCTTTGGCTGGCGGGCGCCCTTCATTCTCGTTACCGGCCTTGGCAGCCTGCTCTGGTGGCAATGCTGGCGGGTGCTGCCCTCGGTGCCGGCGCAGCAGCACGACAGCAGCACGATCATGGGCACGCTGCGCGCGGTACTGGGGGTGGGCAACCACTGGTATGCCTTTGCGCTGATTGCGGCGCTGATGCTGGCGGGCTTCAGTGTGATCCCCTTCATCAGCCCTTACATGGTTCACAACGCCGGGCTGCGCGAGGCGCAACTGCCCCTGCTGTATTTCTGCGGCGGCGCGGCGACACTGTTTACTGCCCCCGCCATCGGCCGGCTGGCCGACCGCTTTGGCAAGCCGCACGTGCTGCGCCTGACCTGCCTGCTGTCGATAGCGCCGATCTACCTGCTCACGCATTTAACGGCCGTGGCCCTGCCCCTGCTACTGCTGGTGAGCACTGCCTTCATGATTTTTGTGTCGGGCCGCCTGATTCCCGCCATGGCCATGATTACCGCAAGTTGCCAGCCCGCCCTGCGCGGGCGTTTTCTCAGCATCAATTCTGCCATGCAGCAACTGGCCGCGAGTCTGGCGGCATTCTGGCCGACCTGGGTATTGAGCACCAATGGCTCGGGTCAGCTGGAGCATTATGACCTGGTGGGCTTTGGCGCCATCAGCATGACGCTGGTGGCGATGTGGCTGGCGGGGAGGATAAAGACGGTATCGTAACCCGCCAACCTCACTGCCCCGCCTTCGCCAACCCCTGCCGCCCCGCCCAATCTCTTGCAAACTGCGAGGCCGCCCGCCCGGAGCGATTGCCACGGGTCTGTGCAAAACGCAGGGCTTCGGCGCGCGCCTCCCCGTCGAGCACATAGCCGTAATGTTGCAACCAGTGGTCTACGGCACGCAGGTAGTCGTCCTGTGTGTTGGCGTAAAAAGACAGCCAGAGGCCAAAGCGGTCCGAGAGCGAAATCTTGTCTTCCACCGCCTCGCCGGGGTGGATTTCACCACGCTCATCGACCTTCGTCTTGAGGTTGTCGGTCATGTATTCCGGCAGCAGGTGGCGGCGGTTGCTGGTGGCGTAAATAATCACATTCTCGGCACCGGCGTGCAGGCTGCCATCGAGCGTAACCTTGAGCGCACGGTAGGAAGCGTCATCATCGTTAAATGAAAGGTCGTCACAATAAATGATGAATTTTTCGGCGCGCCCGCGCAGCAGGGCGATGATCTCGGGCAGTTCGTGCAGCAGGTCCTTGTCCACCTCCACTACGCGCAAGCCGGTGTCGGCAAACTCGTTGAGCAGGGCCTTGACCAGCGACGACTTGCCGCAGCCACGTGCGCCGGTGAGCAACACATTATTGGCGGGCAGGCCGCGCACGAATTGCTCGGTATTGCGACGGATTTCGCCCTTCTGGCGCTCGATATTTTGCAGGTCGCCGAGGCGAATGGGGCTGATATCGGCCACACTTTCCAGGTAACCGCCGTGGGCGTGGCGCCGCCAGCGGTAGGCCAGCGCCTGCCAGTCGGTCGCAGGCGTCGGCGCTGGCAGTGCGCTCTTGAGGGTGCTGATGAGGTTTTGCAGTTCGGCGGTCAGGGCGTCAGGGTTCATGGTGTGTCGGGCTGAAAGTGAGTGCGCGTGGCAAGGCCCGATACTCTGCTTGCGGATTTGTTTGTCTGCAAGCCCCGGCTGACGCAGAGAATGTGACGAGAAAGCTGACACTGTCTGACAGCGCCCCGGATTTATTTTCAAGGCGCCGACAGATGCCTGGCAAAGCCCGATACGGCGGGCGGCCAGAGGTTTATAATTGTTCAATTAGTGGTGCCGTCGGACGGGTTTATGCGCAAATGGTGGTTCACGGCCCTGGCCGTGGCGGGTGCAACGGTTTCCCCCCTGGCAGTGGCCGGGTTCAACGAGGGTGTTGCCGCGTTTGAGGACGAGCATTACGAGCAGGCGCTGTCGGAATTGTTGCCGCTGGCGCAGGCGGGTGATGTGGCGGCCATGAGCTATGTCGGCCAGGTCTACGACGAAGGCATGGACGACATCGGCCATGCCCTGCCCTGGTATCAGCGCGCCGCCGCCCACAACGAGCCTCAGGCTGAAGCCCGACTGGGCGAGCTGTATGACGAAGGCAAGGGCGTGCCGCAAGACACCCAGCAGGCGCTGGACTGGTACGAGCGCGCCGCCGCCCAGGGCAATGACGAAGCCCAGGCCGCCCTTGGCGACCACTACCTCAATGACCTCAACGACAGCGTCAACGCCGCCTACTACTACGGCCTGGCTGCCGCGCAGGGCAACTCCGACGCCCAATACGCGCTTGGCCTGATGCTGCTGGGCGAGCCCGGCGTGCCCGCCGACATTCCCAAGGCATGGATGTACTTCACCCTCGCCGCCAGCGACAACGACGACGCCGCCCAGGCGCGCGACGTGCTGGAGCTGCGCATGAAGCCCGCCGAACTGGCCAGCGGCAAAAGCCTGTTGAACCAGTGGAACAGCAGCCACTGAGCCTCTTCCCCGGCCTTGATCAGGCTTTTTTCCGCGAGTTGCTGCGGCCATGGAAGCTGCTCAGCTTTGCTCTGGGAATGACGTGGCTACTGTACGGGGCCACCCACTACCGTATTGGCGACTGGGATGTGGGCATCAGCCTCATCATGGGCAGCATGACCTATGTCTTTGCGCCGTGGAGCGTCCGCCAGATCTACCTGAGCCTGCGCCCGCTCCGTTTATCCGCACTGCTAACCTCTCTCCTGCCGGCCTGGGCAACCATCGACGGCAGCTATGCTGCTATACAACTCGCTGCTGCACCACGCCATGCTGCGTTACGAAAATTTCTGCGCTTCCAGCGCGCTTTACTTCCTTGCCGGCATGCTCTGGCTGTATCGTGGCAGCCTGCGCGAGCTGTGGGCTGAATTGCTCGCCGCCCACTAGAACCCAGGGATCAAGGAGTCTCCCGGCATGCACCGTTCCATCATGAGCCTGACCCTTTTGCTGTTGCTTTCCGGCAGTGCCCTCGCCGACTTTGACGCCGGCCAGAAAGCCTTTGAAGCCAAGGATTACACCACCGCCCAGCAGGAGTGGCAGCCACTGGCAGACCAGGGCGACGTGCAGGCGCAATACAGCCTGGGTCTGCTCTATGCCGACGGCCTCGGCGTGCCCAGGGATGACCAGAAGGCCGTCGAGCTTTACCAGAGCGCCGCCGAACAGGGCTATTCCCTGGCCGAGCTCAAGCTGGCGGCGGCCTATCAAACAGGCACGGGGGTTGAGCACAGCAGCGCCCAGGCCGTGCAGTGGTACCACAAAGCGGCGGTACAGGGGAACGCCACCGCCGAGCTGATCATAGGGCAGATGTACATCAGTGGCGAAGACGGCCTGATGCAGAGCGATACCGAAGCCCTGCGCTGGCTGACCAAGGCCGCCGATCAGAACAGCGTGCTGGCCGAATTCGACATCGGCACGATTTACGCCAGCGGCTCGGGCGTTGATCATGACTACACCGCGGCTACCAGTTGGATGCGCAAGGCTGCCGAACAGGGCTATGTGCCCGCCGAAATGGCCATGGCCAGCTATTACGTCCAGGGTCACGGTGTTGAAAGGGATGTGGTCAAGGCCTACCTCTGGGTCAGCCTCGCCGCCCTGCAAGGCGACGCCACAGCCATCGCCGGGCAAAAGCAGATGGCGTCCGACATGGGCTACTTTGAGCTGCGTCATGGCAAGGAGGCCGTGCAGGACTGGCTGAAGACGCACCCACAGCCGGCAGCCGTCAAGCCGGTGGTGGCGACCACTCCCCCGCCCTGAGCAAAGCTGCATAAATAAGCTTGGGCTGCCTGCTGACTGCTGCTGTTTCCCGCCATATTCCGTCTGGGTCTTACAGAGGGAACAGCCATTCCCCTGGCCTCCCAAAATGCCCTGTCCAGAACAGCTATCCGACCAATGGCCGCCCAGGTATCGCGTTTAACGGCGTTCACATTGACTTGTCGCACCAGAATGGGATTTACTGATGCCCTGCCGGTCTGCCAGGAGCACCGGCTGCGTCGTTATGGAGCACGGCACCGGCCTTTGCCGGCATACCTGCCCCACCCGGCCAAAATACAAACAATAAAAATAAGAATGGATTGAGGTAAAAATATGCGTAGTACCATCAGTGTATTGCTGAGTCGCTCAGCCTTGGCCAGTGCCCTGGCCTTCGTCGGCGCCAGCAGCTACATCTATATCGCGCAAGCCCACGCGCAAGTGTCTGCCAGCAGTTTCTGCGCCGCCGTACAAACCGGCGAATCCGCCGACAATGTCATCGCCCGCGCCCAGTCCGCCCCTGAAAAATCCTGGATTACTACGGGCAAACATGGCCTGTCGGTCATGTTCGGGAAGAATCAGGGCTATGTTTGTGATGTAAGGTTTGCGGCCAGTCATGTGGTGGGGAAGGCGGTTACGCAGATTGATTAGCAGTATCTAGAGTTGTAGCCTTTGGGAGCCTGATAGGGCTTTCAGTTAGCGCACCATCTATTTTTTTCCCTGGACTCAAGTGCCCTCAGACAGTCGTGCCCGCTTGCCAACTACAGATATTGGTGCTGGGCGGATGTGCTCGTCAAACTTGACCGAGAGTTGGTTTTACCCCCCTCCAGGAGAGGGCCAGGGTGAGGGGAAATTGGGCAGGTGGGAGTTTTTTGACGAGGTTTGCTGGGTCAGCGATGACCAGGAGAGACTGAATCCCTGCCTTGACACCGAAACACGCCCATGCAAAAAGAGCCTCTACGACACCGTCCGCCAAAAAACATCGGCGGGGGTGTCCTGAAGTTTGTGTAAACGGTCAATTGGCATAGTATGCCATCCTCACGGAGCCCCAATGACCGCACTCAAACACAGTAAACGCATCAAGCCCGATCCCGAACTGGTCAAACTGACCGATAACCTGTTAGCCCAGTATCAAACCCCTGAAGAGATGGTGGGTGGAGTCGATGCCTGCTCAAGCAGCTGACGCAGATGGTGGTGCAGCGGGCGCTAAAAGCGGGGCTCATTGCTTGTTCACGGCCGGTGGTTATGACCTACTTTGTGCCCTCCATCCCCCCCTGGAGGGCATCCCTTCGGGACCGCCCTGCGGGCGTCCAAAATCGCTCCCGGCAAATTTGTGCTCGCCCCGTCCCTGGGGCTCGGCCCGTTGGGCCCCGCCTGCGGCGGTCCAAATTTGCTCCCGGCAAATTTGTCACATGGCCACCTTAACGTAAAAGTTGGTTTTCGGCGATGAATCTTGACGCAAACAAAAACCCCAGCCGTTGGCTGGGGTTTTTGTTTGCGTTAAGAGCCTGGCGATGACCTACTTTCACATGGCGAATGCCACACTATCATCGGCGCGGAGCGGTTTCACTTCTGAGTTCGGAAAGGGATCAGGTGGTTCACACTCGCTATGGTCGCCAGGCAATCCTGGTTGAAGTCATTGCCGTTATCATGCTTTCGCACCGGCAATGCCTTCGAATTCGTTGAACGACGAGTTCTGTTTTCGAGAGCGAATCAAGCTCTATATCTCTATATCTCTTGGCACAACACGCACCCAAACCGCTTGGGTGTTATATGGTCAAGCCTCACGGGCAATTAGTATTCGTTAGCTTCACACGTCACCGTGCTTCCACACCGAACCTATCAACGTCCTAGTCTCGAACGGCCCTTCAGGGGAGTCAAGCTCCCAGTGAGACCTCATCTTGAGGTGGGCTTCCCGCTTAGATGCTTTCAGCGGTTATCCCTTCCATACGTAGCTACCCGGCGGTGCCACTGGCGTGACAACCGGAACACCAGAGGTATGTCCACTTCGGTCCTCTCGTACTAGAAGCAGATCCTCTCAAGTCTCAAACGCCCACGGTAGATAGGGACCGAACTGTCTCACGACGTTCTAAACCCAGCTCGCGTACCTCTTTAAATGGCGAACAGCCATACCCTTGGGACCTGCTTCAGCCCCAGGATGAGATGAGCCGACATCGAGGTGCCAAACACCGCCGTCGATATGAACTCTTGGGCGGTATCAGCCTGTTATCCCCAGAGTACCTTTTATCCGTTGAGCGATGGCCCTTCCATACAGAACCACCGGATCACTAAGACCTACTTTCGTACCTGCTCGGCTTGTCGGCCTCGCAGTTAAGCGCGCTTTTGCCTTTATACTCATTGCGTGATTTCCGACCACGCTGAGCGCACCTTCGTACTCCTCCGTTACTCTTTAGGAGGAGACCGCCCCAGTCAAACTACCCACCATACACTGTCCCTACCCCCGATAAGGGGGCCAGGTTAGAACCTCAATATTGCCAGGGTGGTATTTCAAGGTTGGCTCCATGAGAACTGGCGTCCCCACTTCAAAGCCTCCCACCTATCCTACACAAGCAAGATCAAAGTCCAGTGCAAAGCTGCAGTAAAGGTTCACGGGGTCTTTCCGTCTAGCCGCGGGTACACGGCATCTTCACCGCGATTTCGATTTCACTGAGTCTCTGCTGGAGACAGTGCCGCCATCGTTACGCCATTCGTGCAGGTCGGAACTTACCCGACAAGGAATTTCGCTACCTTAGGACCGTTATAGTTACGGCCGCCGTTTACCGGGGCTTCGATCAAGAGCTTCGCTTGCGCTAACCCCATCAATTAACCTTCCGGCACCGGGCAGGCGTCACACCCTATACGTCCACTTTCGTGTTTGCAGAGTGCTGTGTTTTTAATAAACAGTCGCAGCGGCCTGATTTCTGAGGCTGCCATAGGCTTACGTCGCAGGACTTCACCCACAGCAGCGCACCTTCTCCCGAAGTTACGGTGCCAATTTGCCTAGTTCCTTCAGCAGAGTTCTCTCAAGCGCCTTGGTATTCTCTACCTGACCACCTGTGTCGGTTTCGGGTACGATGTCATTGTGTCTGTAGCTTAGAAGCTTTTCCTGGAAGCATGGCATCAGCAACTTCGGCACTTAAAAGCGCCTCGTTTCGGTTCTCAGGATAAATGACCCCGGATTTGCCTAAGGTCAATCCCTACCGCCTTTCCCCACGACAACCAACGCGTGGTATGCCTAGCCTTCTCCGTCCCTTCATCGCAACACAACAACGTACGGGAATATTAACCCGTTTCCCATCGACTACGCCTCTCGGCCTCGCCTTAGGGGTCGACTCACCCTGCTCCGATTAACGTTGAGCAGGAACCCTTGGTCTTCCGGCGTGAAGGTTTTTCACCCTCATTATCGTTACTCACGTCAGCATTCGCACTTCTGATATCTCCAGCGGGCTTCTCAACCCACCTTCACAGACTTACAGAACGCTCCCCTACCACTTGCCCTAAGGCAAATCCGCAGCTTCGGTACACAGTTTTAGCCCCGTTACATCTTCCGCGCAGGCCGACTCGACTAGTGAGCTATTACGCTTTCTTTAAAGGGTGGCTGCTTCTAAGCCAACCTCCTAGCTGTCTATGCCTTCCCACATCGTTTTCCACTTAACTGTGATTTTGGGACCTTAGCTGGCGGTCTGGGTTGTTACCCTCTTGACGATGGACATTAGCACCCACCGTCTGTCTCCCGTGCTGTACTTGCTGGTATTCGGAGTTTGCATCGGTTTGGTAAGTCGAGATGACCCCCTAGCCGAAACAGTGCTCTACCCCCAGCAGTAATACACGAGGCGCTACCTAAATAGCTTTCGGGGAGAACCAGCTATCACCAAGCTTGATTAGCCTTTCACCCCTAGCCACAACTCATCCCCTGGCTTTTCAACGACAGTGGGTTCGGTCCTCCAGTGCCTGTTACGGCACCTTCAACCTGGTCATGGCTAGATCGCCTGGTTTCGGGTCTATTCCCAGCAACTTAACGCCCTATTAAGACTCGGTTTCCCTACGGCTCCCCTATACGGTTAACCTTGCTACTGAGAATAAGTCGCTGACCCATTATACAAAAGGTACGCAGTCACGAAACAAGTCCGCTCCCACTGCTTGTATGCACACGGTTTCAGGATCTATTTCACTCCCCTCTCCGGGGTTCTTTTCGCCTTTCCCTCACGGTACTGGTTCACTATCGGTCAGTCAGGAGTATTTAGCCTTGGAGGATGGTCCCCCCATCTTCAAACAGGATGTCACGTGTCCCGTCCTACTCGTTTTCATCTCTTGTGCCCTTTCGCGTACGGGGCTATCACCCACTATGGCCGCACTTTCCAGAGCGTTCCACTAAAACACAAGAGACTTAAGGGCTGCTCCCCGTTCGCTCGCCGCTACTTGGGGAATCTCGGTTGATTTCTTTTCCTCCGGGTACTGAGATGTTTCACTTCCCCGGGTTCGCCTCATTAACCTATGTATTCAGTTAATGATACAGGGGCATTCCCCCCTGTGGGTTTCCCCATTCAGAGATCGCTGGATCAAAGGTTGTTTGCCACCTCCCCAACGCTTTTCGCAGGCTACCACGTCTTTCATCGCCTCTGACTGCCAAGGCATCCACCGTGTGCACTTATTCGCTTGACCATATAACCCCAAGAGGTCTCTGTCACGGCGTTGCTGGATGGCGCCACTCGGCGCTGCAGGCTTGCTCCGGTGCTCACATACTTGCGTATGCTCCGCTCCTCACTGCACCTGCGCCTTGATTGGCACCATCAATCAACACCTCTTACGGTGGCTCAATGCCATTACAGCATTTAACACCTTAAGGACGTCGTCTTTCTCGAAGTCTGATCTTGCGTGTTACTACCAAGTGCGCTTGATTCAGTTCTCTTTGATAACATTCACTCGCACACCGTCTACCACCCGATATGCTGTGAGCATTTACCAGACTCGTCATTCAACTTTTTAAAGAACAGTAGACGGGCTCATCGCCAATCTATCCGGCTAAAAAAACCAGAAGGAAACACCGTCTACACAGACAACGATGTTTGCTTCTGGTTACTTGAACCATCAGCACACGTAATCACGCACTCTTTAATGATGGTGGAGCCAGTCGGGATCGAACCGACGACATCCAGCTTGCAAAGCTGGCGCTCTCCCAGCTGAGCTATGGCCCCGCTTGCAGCTACGCCACCGTTTCGCTCTTGCAAGCTCAACGGCACCAAACTTGAATGGTGGGCCTGACAAGACTTGAACTTGTGACCCCACGCTTATCAAGCGTGTGCTCTAACCAACTGAGCTACAGGCCCATTAAAGTCAAGGCTTGGCTCGAATGCCTTACGGCATTCGCCAGTCGAATCAAGTAACTTGCTGTGGATTTTTACGAAAGCAGATTATCGTAACGATTAAGGAGGTGATCCAGCCGCAGGTTCCCCTACGGCTACCTTGTTACGACTTCACCCCAGTCATCGGCCACACCGTGGTAAGCGCCCCCCTTGCGGTTAGGCTACCTACTTCTGGTGCAACAGACTCCCATGGTGTGACGGGCGGTGTGTACAAGGCCCGGGAACGTATTCACCGCGGCATTCTGATCCGCGATTACTAGCGATTCCGACTTCATGGAGTCGAGTTGCAGACTCCAATCCGGACTACGATCGGCTTTTTGAGATTGGCTCGGCCTCGCGGCGTTGCAACCCTCTGTACCGACCATTGTAGCACGTGTGTAGCCCTACTCGTAAGGGCCATGATGACTTGACGTCGTCCCCGCCTTCCTCCGGTTTGTCACCGGCAGTCTCCTTAGAGTTCCCGCCATTACGCGCTGGCAACTAAGGACAAGGGTTGCGCTCGTTGCGGGACTTAACCCAACATCTCACGACACGAGCTGACGACAGCCATGCAGCACCTGTCTTAGCATTCCCGAAGGCACTCCCGTATCTCTACAGGATTCGCTAGATGTCAAGAGTAGGTAAGGTTCTTCGCGTTGCATCGAATTAAACCACATGCTCCACCGCTTGTGCGGGCCCCCGTCAATTCATTTGAGTTTTAGTCTTGCGACCGTACTCCCCAGGCGGTCAACTTAATGCGTTAGCTGCGTCACTAAGAGATCAAGTCTCCCAACAACTAGTTGACATCGTTTACGGCATGGACTACCAGGGTATCTAATCCTGTTTGCTCCCCATGCTTTCGCACCTCAGCGTCAGTATTAGGCCAGAAGGCTGCCTTCGCCATCGGTATTCCTCCAGATCTCTACGCATTTCACCGCTACACCTGGAATTCTACCTTCCTCTCCCATACTCTAGCCGTGCAGTTTTGAAGGCAGTGCCCAGGTTAAGCCCGGGGATTTCACCTCCAACTTGCACAACCGCCTACGCGCGCTTTACGCCCAGTAATTCCGATTAACGCTTGCACCCTCTGTATTACCGCGGCTGCTGGCACAGAGTTAGCCGGTGCTTATTCTGCGGGTAACGTCAATAATCCAGATTATTAATCCAGATCACTTCCTCCCCGCTTAAAGTGCTTTACAACCCGAAGGCCTTCTTCACACACGCGGCATGGCTGGATCAGGCTTGCGCCCATTGTCCAATATTCCCCACTGCTGCCTCCCGTAGGAGTCTGGACCGTGTCTCAGTTCCAGTGTGGCTGATCATCCTCTCAGACCAGCTACGGATCGTTGCCTTGGTGGGCCTTTACCCCACCAACTAGCTAATCCGACTTGGGCTCATCTTATAGCGAGAGGTCCGAAGATCCCCCCCTTTCTCCCGTAGGACGTATGCGGTATTAGCGTCCCTTTCGAAACGTTATCCCCCACTACAAGGCAGATTCCCAAGCATTCCTCACCCGTTCGCCACTAGGTATTGCTACCTCGTTCGACTTGCATGTGTTAAGCCTGCCGCCAGCGTTCAATCTGAGCCATGATCAAACTCTTCAGTTTAATCCTACCTCACCCGAAGGTGATCTATCTTGGCTCAACTTCACTCAAAAACCCATGAATTGCGAGTCTTCTTGCTCAGTTGATATTCATCTGTTCGATAAATCCAACTTCCGCAAAAATCCACACAAGTTACTTGATTCAGACTGTTAAAGAACTTGGATACCGGCTCGTCACCAGCACCACTCCCTATCCGGGAGCCGCGCATTCTACAGCGCCCTACGTTTATGTCAACAGCTATTTTCGCATTTTCATTCAGCTACTCACGCCATCAACACCGGCAAGCTTTTGATTAACAAGTCGTTTCCAACCCTGCCAACCCGCATTGCCAGGCAATTCCGCTTGCACCATTCTGGTTCAAGCCAAACTGCCTTTGCGTCGTTACCCATCATGCTACCACGCTGGGCCACCCTGCAACACTTTCCACAACTTATTGATTTACTTGCATTTATTTGCTTTCAATCCGCTCATTGCGTCGGTGTGGGGCGCATTATAGGGACCGCCCAAAAAGTGTCAAAGCCTTTTTGCAAAAAACATTCTGTTCGCCTAAAAAACCACCACTATGTGCGTTTTTTAGCCAGAAACCGGGACCTTACTCCCACTTTCAGGCCGTAAGAGTCACACGGGCGATGGCTTTCTTGCCAGCCTGTATCACATGGGTGGCGCCAACCTGCATCTGGAAGCCGTCTGCCGCCTCGGCACCGTCGATAAAAACGGCCTTGCGCTGGATGACATCGCGCGCCGCTGCCGAATTCTTGACCAGGGCAGCTCGATTCAGCACCGCTGCCAGCGGCAAGGCGCCCTGCCCGTCTGCGCTGATGCTGACATCCGGTACATCATCCGGTATCTCGCCCTTGGCCAGCACATTGCCCGCCGCCTTGCTGGCACCGGCTGCTGCGTCGGCGCCATGGAAACGGGTAATGATCTCTTCGGCCAGCAGCTTCTTGATCTCCTGCGGGTTGCGGCCGGCGGCCACTTCCTGCTGCCAGGCCTCGACCTCGGCCCAGGGGCGGAAACTGAGCAGCTCGAAATAGCGCCAGATCAGTGTATCAGGCATGGAAAGCAGTTTCTGGTACATCTCGCCCGGCGTGTCGCTGACGCCGATATAGTTGCCCAGTGACTTGGACATCTTCTGCACGCCATCCAACCCTTCCAGCAGGGGCAGGGTCAGGCAGATTTGTGCCGGCTGGCCATAGCGGCCTTGCAGGGTACGGCCCATGAGCAGGTTGAACTTCTGGTCGGTGCCACCCAACTCCACATCGGCCTTGAGCTCGACAGAGTCATAGCCTTGGAGCAGGGGGTAAAGGAATTCGTGGATGGCAATGGGCTGCTGCGCCTGGAAACGCTTGGTAAAGTCGTCGCGCTCCATCATGCGCGTGACGGTGTACTGGGCCGCCAGCTGTATCATGTCGGCCGCGCTTTTCGGGCCCATCCACTCGGAATTGAAGACTACCCGCGTTTTTGCCGGGTCGAGAATCTTGAACACCTGCTCTTCATAGCTCTTGGCGTTTTCCAGCACCTGCTCCCGCGTGAGCGGCTTGCGGGTGATGTTCTTGCCCGTAGGGTCGCCGATCATGCCAGTAAAATCGCCGATCAGGAATATAACTTCGTGGCCCAGGTCCTGAAAAACGCGGAGCTTGTTGATAAGCACGGTATGACCCAGGTGCAGGTCGGGCGCGGTGGGGTCGAAACCCGCCTTGATACGCAGGGGGCGGCCCAGGCCAAGCCTCGCCAGCAACTCATCCTCCTGGATGATTTCTTCGGTTCCGCGCTTGATCAGGGCTAACTGCTGTTCCGGTGTCATCATGGCTGCACTTGCAAAAATAATACGAGGGCGGATTCTAGCATCGGCGCATAGCGATTACGCTAGCCCGGCAAGGACATGGCTTGGGCAAACAACGAGGAAGGAATCATGACTGAACTGTTTATCGGCCTGATGTCAGGCACCAGCATGGACGGTGTTGACGCCGTGGTAGCGGAGTTCGGCAAGGCCGGCATGCGCCTGCACGGCACCCACAGCGAACCGATACCGGCGGCCATCCGCCATGGGCTGATTGAGCTGAGCCAGCCGGGCCCCAATGAAATCGACCATATGGGCGAGTTGGATATTGCTGTCGGCCGACTGTTCGCGCAGGCGGCGCTGAAGCTGCTGGATAAATCCGGGCTCACGGCCGAAGCCATCTGGGGCATAGGCAGCCATGGCCAGACCATACGCCACCGCCCCAACGCCAATTCGCCCTTCACCCTGCAAATCGGCGACCCCAATACCATTGCGGAAACCACCGGCCTGACGGTGGTGGCCGACTTCCGCCGCCGCGACATGGCCGCCGGCGGCCAGGGCGCGCCGTTGGTGCCGGCCTTTCACCAGTATATGTTCCACAGCAAGGAACAGGACCGCATCATCGTCAACCTGGGCGGCATCGCCAATATCACCGTGCTGCGGCGCGATGCCGATGCCAGTGTGTATGGCTTCGACACCGGTCCGGCCAACGGCCTGATGGACGCCTGGCACCAGCGCCACCGGGGCCAGCCCTTCGACGAGGACGGGCGCTGGGCCGCCTGCGGCCAGACCGACCATGCCCTGCTGGCTCGCCTGCTGGCCCACCCCTACTTCGCCCTGCCGGCGCCCAAGAGCACCGGGCGCGAGGACTTTCACCTGGACTGGCTGCTGGGCCTGTTGAACGAACACGGGCAGCAGGTGGCCACCGTAGACGTGCAGGCAACCTTGCTGGAACTCACGGTGCAATCGCTGGCCGCCGCCATCCGCGCGCAGGGCCTGCACGAAGGGGAGTTGATTCTGTGTGGGGGAGGCGCTTTCAACCTCGCGCTACGGCAACGGCTGCACGATGTGTTGCCTGGCTTCCAGCTACGCTCCAGCGCCGACTTCGGCCTGGCCCCCACCTGGGTGGAAGCCAGCGCCTTCGCCTGGCTGGCCTGCCGTACCCTGCAAGGCCTGAGCGGCAACCTGCCCAGCGTCACCGGCGCCCGGGGGCCGCGTATTCTGGGTGGCGTATATCCCGGCTAGTGGGCAGTGTGGAAAACAAGGTAAAGCACGGCAAACGATGAATGGTTTTCGTAGGGCGGGCCATGCCCGCGCACAACGGGACGCCGACTCTTCACTACTGCTGTTATGCCACCGCCAGTTGTGCGCGGGCATGGCACGCCCTACAAAAGCTCAAGTGCGCAGGCCAGTTTACCGCGTGGCTAGGGCGTGCCGACATGCGCCACCAGTTGTTTCGAGACCGCCGGTTCCTGCCGCTCCGCCAGATGGCACTGGGCATTGTCGTCGCTGTGATCATAGGGCACCACACCGGCAAAGGTTTTCACCCGGCGCAGGCTGGTCGCTACGCCCGGTGAAAACAGGGAATGCTCCTGCGCCAGCGCCGGGCAACTGACATGGGCCATGGTGAGCAGCGCCGGCATGATGGTTTCCGTGGTCAGTGGCAGCGGCTGGGCTGCATCAAGACGCCGCACCAGCCCGGCATTCTGCGCCCGCCAGGCCGACGAAGCCCATAGCATCATCGGCACTTCGTAATTGCTCTTCTGATCCAGGTGGTAGCTCTGCCCCGGACACTGGCCCAGATTGAGGCCGTGATCGGCCACATACATCACCGTACTTACGCCCCCCTGCGCCTGCACCCGGCCGATGATCTGTGCCAACACGTGGTCAGTATAGAGAATGCTGTTGTCATAAGGGTCGGCAAAGCGCTTGAACGCGGCCGGAAAGCGCATGGAAAAGTCCGGGTGGGAGCCATACAGGTGCAGTACGATCAGCTTTTTCCCGCTAGCCGGATCCTGCAAGGCCCCATCCAGATAGGGCAGCAAGGCCTCGTCGTAAATGGTCGACAGCGACATGGAATAGGAGTGCTGATGCAGGAAGACACGCTGGTTTGCCGCCGCCGCATAGGCGGACACCAGTGAGTCGTACTCTCCGTATTGGGCCTGATTGCTGAACCAATAGGTCTTGTAACCGGCACTATTGAAGGCCGTCAGGAAAGAAGGCGGCAGATTGCCGTCACCCACCAACTGCCCGGTCAAAATGGTCGGCACCGAGCCAGTGGTTTCAAAGGCCGTGGCAATGGTATTGCCGAAGCGCCACAGCTGTTTGCCGTAGGCGTTCATTTCCGGGCTGGTCTGGGGCCCGTAGCCAAACAGCGAGAGATGGTCACGGCGCGCGCTTTCACCAATCACCATCACGACGGTCTGCGCCTGAGTGCCCGCCGGACTGTTCTCGGAACTGCAACTCATGCCCTGCTGCGTAGCCACAATGGCCTTGACCCGGCCGATTTCAATCTTGGCTGCCGGATAGCCCATGACAAAGTTCAGCGGATACGACAGCTTGTAGTGCCGGTACAACGAGAGATAACCGTCTACGTGGTCTTTTTCCTGGTAAAACCGCTGGATGGGCACATAGAGCAGGGCAATACCGGCGAGCCGCCAGATCAATGGCAAGCGGAAAGGCTGGCGCGGCAGCACCCGGTAAAAAAAGGGCAGCAAGAGGAGGTAAGGCAGCAGCAAGGCCAGGGCCAAGCCATAGCGGGCATGGCCAAGGTAGGCCAGCGTTTCGGTATTTGAACTGCCCAGCAGGGTCAGCCAGAGCGAGGTTTCGGGCGGCACCCGGTAGGAGATTTCGTAGTAAAGGGCAAAAGGCGCCAGCAGGTAGACCGGCAGCATGACCCAGAAAAAGCGGCGATAGTGATTACACAGAGCCAGCACGATCAGCAGGGGGTAAAACTCCTTGCCCAGCCCGTCGCCCGAAATAAAGGCCGACGGCAAGAGCAGAAGCGTATTGTAAACCCACAGGCAAAAAATCCGGTTCTGAGCTAACCGGGTAAAAAAAGCCGACATCACCACCCCCATAACACAAGGGAGTGACAATTACATGAAAACCGATTTTTTGTAAGTTTTTTGTCAGTAAACTGCAGACAAATGCCATTTAAACAGAAAATGAGGACCCGCAGCCGCAGGTGCTGGCTGCATTGGGGTTGTTGACCACAAAGCGGGAGCCTCCAAGGCCTTCTTCATAGTCAACCTGCGAGCCCACCAGATACTGGAAGCTCATGGGGTCGACCAGCATGGTGATGTCGCCATTGGTAAAAATGGAGTCTTCTTCCTTGGTGGTTTCATCAAAGGTAAAACCATAGGAAAACCCCGAGCATCCCCCGCCCGTGATATAGACGCGGAGTTTGAGATCGTTACTGCCCTCACCCTCCCGCAGCCGGCGCACCTTGGCGGCCGCCTTGTCGGTCAGGATCATGGCCTGGGCCATTTCGCTCATGCTTACCTCAATAAAAGTCTGTTGCTAAACCGCCTCAAGCCCAATTATAGCATCAAGACCTAGTGTTTTTGTCAACTATTAGATTGTTCCCCAAGTCGGCCACTTGAGTGATTGATTTGGGGCCGCTACATCCTGTACCACAGGGCCTCGGGGCTCCTCAGCCCTGCACTTCCCAGCGGAAGCGTTTTTCCACCCGTGCGGCCTTGCCGCCCGCAGGGGTAACGATGATGTCCACCTGCTCCGGGCTCATGCCCGCTGGCAGTTGCCAGTCACCGCTGATGTTCTGGAAGTATTGAAAGGTAAAGGATTTTGCCGGCAACGGCATGCTCACCGTGTGGCCGGCGCCGCTAAGCCGCACGTCCACCGTTACCGTAGTGGAGCTGCTGTTATTGGTCGCCCGCGTCAGCATCAGCCGGTACTGCACGTGCCCGCGCGCGCTGCCCGGACTCAGCTCGAACTTGTCGATACTCAGGCTCTGCGCCGCCTCACGCGGCGAAGTCAGGCGCTTGTACAGGGCCACCTGGTCTTCCAGCGAGGCAATATTGGCCAGCAGGTTCTTGTTTTCGTCACGCAGCTGCTCGGTAGCGGCCAGTACAATGTCGCGGTCATGCGAGGCCACCGCCGCCTGATCGCGCAGGCGCTGGGACTGGTCACCATACATACGCACGGTTTCGCGCAGGCGGGCGACTTCCTCCGGCGAGGCACCGGTGGAGTCACGCCCATAGTTGGTGCCAAGATAAAAACCCAGCAGGCCCGTGGCGAAAATGAGGATGAAGCCGCCCAGTCCCAACGACAGGTTGCGAAAGGGCCGGTAGGGAACGAGCACCAGCTTTTGCAGGGTTTCGCGCTCGCGCCGAACCTCCCGCCGTACCCTGTCTTGCCAGCTCAAAGGCTCATCCTTATGGCAGCAGGGCAATCTGCCGGAGCCCGAGGGACTCCTCCAGACCGCACATGATGTTCATGTTCTGCACGGCCTGACCGGCAGCGCCCTTGACCAGATTGTCAATCACCGAGAGCACCACCACGGTGTCGCCACCCTGAGGCCTGTGCAGGGCAATTCGACAGACATTGGAGCCCTTCACGCTACGCGTTTCCGGGTGGGAGCCCGCGGGCAGCACATCCACGAAGGGCTCGTTGGCGTAGACCTTTTCATACAGGGCCTGCAAGTCCACCCCGTCGGCGCTGAGCCGGGTATAAAGCGTGGCATGAATACCCCGTATCATGGGCACCAGGTGCGGAATGAACGTGAGGCCAACCGGCGCGCCGGCAATCTGGTTCAGACCCTGCACGATTTCCGGCAGATGCCGGTGCCCGCCCGCGCCATAGGCCTTGAAGGACTCGCTTGCCTCGCTGAACAGGGTGGCCACCTCGGCCTTGCGGCCGGCGCCGGACACGCCGGACTTGGCGTCGGCGATCAGGTGCGCCACATCGACCAGACCGGCCTTGAGCAGGGGCAGGAAACCCAGCTGCACCGCCGTCGGGTAGCAACCGGGGTTGCCGACGACACGGGCCTTTTTGATGGCCTCGCGGTTGATTTCAGGCAGGCCGTAGACGGACTCCTCCAGCACTTCGGGGCAGCTGTGCGGCATGCCATACCACTTTTCAAAAGCGGCCAGATCCTTGAGACGGAAATCGGCAGCGAGGTCGATAACCTTGACGCCATGGGCGATCAGCTCCGGCGTCTGCTTCATGGCGACGCCGTGGGGCGTGGCGAAAAACACCACGTCGCAGGCACCCAGCACATCAAGGCTGGGCTCGCTGAAGGGCAGGTCAACATGGCCGCGCAGGTTGGGAAACAGCTTGGACACCGGCATGCCGGCTTCAGTGCGCGAGGTGATGGCCGCAATCTCGACCTGGGGGTGCTGGGCCAGCAGCCGCAGCAGCTCGACACCGGTATAACCAGTGCCGCCAACAATACCTACTTTAAGCACGAAAACCCCCTTCGACTACTTCAATACCGGGAAGGCCTGCATTATCGGCCATGCGCTCGGCCGGGAGCAAACAGCTTCTCATGACATAAGGTGTGTAAATGTATCCTGCCCCACGCAGGCCGCCTTCCAGCATTGCCAAGTGCGACCAATTTGCCCAGCATACGCCTTTCTCCCGAATGAGTTTGCACCATGCTGTGGATCAAGGCCTTTCACGTCGTTGCCGTCATCTGCTGGTTTGCCGGGCTGTTTTATATGCCGCGCCTGTTCGTGTACCACGCGCAGGCCAGCGACACGATCAGCCAGGAGCGTTTTGTCATCATGGAACGCAAGCTGTATCGCGGCATCATGTGGCCGTCCATGGTGCTTACGGTGCTGTTGGGCCTGTGCATGCTGATCCCGCATTGGGATATTTACCGCACCCAGGGCTGGCTGCACGCCAAGCTGGGGCTGGTCGGGCTGCTGATTGCCTACCACCTTGCCTGCGGGCATTTTCGCCGCGCCTTTGCCGAAGGCCGTAATACCCGCAGCCATGTGTTCTTCCGGGTGTTCAATGAGCTGCCGGTGCTGCTGCTCATAGCCATTGTCATTCTGGTTATCGTGAGGCCCTTCTGATGCGGCCCGTGGTGCTCTGCTTTTCCGGGCTGGACCCTTCCGGTGGCGCTGGCCTGCAGGCCGATATTGAAACCATCGCCAGCCTTGGCAGTCATGCGGCCGTGGTCTGTACTGCCCTGACCGTGCAGGACAGCAACCGGGTCTACAGCTTTATTCCCGTGGACTCGACCCTGCTGAAAGCACAGGCCCGTGCTGTACTGGCCGACCTGCCCGTGACGGCCATCAAGATCGGCATGCTCGGCTCCGTCGCCAACGTACAGGTGCTGGGCCGGCTGCTAGCTAACTACCCTGACCTGCCGGTGGTGCTGGACCCGGTGCTGGCGGCCAATTCGGGCGGCATCCTGGCCGGCGAACAAATGATGGAGGCCCTGCTCAACCTGCTGCCGCGCGCCACCCTGCTGACCCCCAACACGGTAGAAGCACGCCGGCTCAGCCGTGTCGATGACCTCAATGAGGCTGTACATATCCTGCGCGCGCGGGGCAGCCGCCATATCCTGCTCAAGGGTGGCCACGAGCCGGGCGAGCAGATCTGCAACCGGCTCTATAACGAGCATGGCGTAGTGCGCGAAAGCCACTGGCCTCGCCTTCCCGGTGAATACCACGGCTCCGGCTGCACCCTGGCCGCCGCCATAGCCTGCTTGCTGGCGCAAGGGCAAAGCTTGCGGCAAGCGGTGGAGCTGGCAGAAGACTATGTCGCCACCGTGCTCAGCCGCGCCGACCGCCCGCGCGACAGCGGCCAGTTCCTGCCCGTACGTATAAAGCCATGAGCAATTTTCGCCAGAGCGGCCTCTATGCCATTACCGACACCACCCTGCTGGCAGGCCGCCTGCTGCCCTCCGTGGAAGCGGCCCTGCGTGGCGGCGCAGCAGTACTGCAATATCGGGACAAATCTGCTGACAACGAGCGCCGCCAGACCGAAGCCCGCGCCCTGCTGGCGCTGTGCCGGCAATTCAGCTGCCCGCTGCTGATCAATGACGACGTGGAGCTGGCCATGCTGATCGGTGCTGATGGGGTTCATCTCGGGCAGACTGACGGCTCCCTGCTGGCTGCCCGGCAGCGCCTTGGGCCTGCCGCCATTGTCGGCGCCACCTGCCATGATTCGCTGGAATTTGCGGCGGCAGCCAGCGCCCATGGCGCCGACTACCTGGCCTTCGGCGCCTTTTATGCGTCAAGCACCAAGCCTCTCGCTGCCTTGGCCCGGCCTGCCACCCTGAGCGAAGCGCGCCAGCGTTTTCAGCGGCCGGTGGTGGCGATAGGCGGCATTACTGCGGATAATGCTGCGCCCTTGCTGGCGGCCGGAGCCGCTGCCGTCGCCGTCATCGCCGACCTGTGGAATGCCACCGACATAGAAGCCCGCGCCCGCCAGTATCACTCACTATTTGCACGCAATTCCTGAGAGCCGCCATGAGCCGATCCGAAGAACTCTTTACCGCCGCCTGCCGCCACATTCCCGGTGGCGTCAATTCCCCGGTGCGTGCCTTCAAGGGCGTGGGTGGCACGCCGGTCTTTATCGACCGGGGTGAAGGCGCGTACATGATCGACGTGGATGGTCGCCGCTATATCGACTATGTCGGCTCCTGGGGCCCCATGATTCTGGGCCATGCCCATCCGAAAATCGTCAAGGCGGTGCAGGCTGCCGCCGAAAAGGGCCTGAGCTTTGGTGCACCCACCGAGGCCGAAATCCTGATGGCCGACCGCGTCTGCGAGATACTGCCCTCCATGGACATGGTGCGCATGGTCAGCTCCGGCACCGAGGCCACCATGAGCGCCATCCGCCTCGCCCGTGGTTTTACCGGGCGTGACAAACTGGTGAAGTTCGAGGGCTGCTACCACGGCCACGCCGACTCCCTGCTGGTCAAGGCCGGCTCCGGCATGCTCACCCTGGGCGTGCCCACTTCACCGGGCGTACCGGCCGACCTGGCTAGGCACACCCTGACCCTGCCCTTTAACGACAGCGCAGCGGTAGAAGCGCTGTTTGCCCAACTGGGTGGCGAGATTGCCTGCGTAATCGTGGAGCCGGTGGCCGGCAATATGAACTGCATTGCGCCGGTGTCGGGCTTTCTCGAAACCCTGCGCGAACAGTGCACGCGCCATGGCGCGGTGCTGATCTTCGATGAGGTCATGACGGGCTTCCGCGTGGGCCTGCATGGCGCGCAGGGGCTTTATGGCATCACCCCCGACCTGACCGCGCTGGGCAAGATCATCGGCGCCGGCCTGCCGGTGGGGGCCTTTGGCGGTCGCCGCAACATCATGCAGTGCCTGTCCCCGCTGGGCCCGGTGTATCAGGCCGGCACGCTCTCTGGCAACCCGCTGGCCATGAGCGCCGGCCTCGCCATGCTGGCAGAAATTTCCCGGCCCGGCTTTTACGAGGGCCTGAGCGCGCGGCTGGCTACGCTGCTGAGCGGCCTCAAGGAGCGCGCTGCCGCCGCCGGCATTCCCTTCACCACCAGTCAGGTGGGCGCCATGTTCGGCCTGTTCTTCACCGACCGCGCCGAGGTGCGCAGTTATGCCGAAGCGACCACCTGCGACAGCGAACGCTTCAAGCGCTTCTTCCACTTGATGCTGGGCGAGGGCGTGTATCTGGCGCCGTCCGCCTTCGAGGCCGGCTTTATTTCCAGCTGCCACGGCGCCGCCGAGATTGCCGCCACGCTGGACGCCGCAGAGCGGGCCTTTGCGCGCCTGTCCTGAGCAAGCTGAAAATTTCTGACGACGCGCAGACAAAATCGGTCAGACAAGCCATTATCCCCGTTAACAAAAACAGGGTTGAGGGAACAGCGTGCGGGCAAGGACACTACCATCACGGAGGAAACCCCCACGAGCAGGCGCATCACTGAGCAGAGCCGAGCAGCTGGCACTGGGTGAAGCCCTGCTGTCTGGCGTGCAGGAGGCCGTTGTGCTGGTGGACGCCCGGCAGCGGATCCGCCACCTGAACTCCGCCGCCGAAGCCATGCTCGGCGTGCACCTGCGGCAGGCGCAAGGCCGGCACTGGCAGGATATTTTCCAGATCGAGCGTCCCCTGACACGGCACCAGGCGCTACCAATCACGCGCTGCCTGCAACAGCGGCAGACGGTGCGTTTGCCCGCACACACTGTGCTGGTCTGCGGCCACCGGCTACGCCAGCGTATGTCGGGCAGCGTATTGCCAGTGGCACTGGACGACGGCCATGGCGCCCTGCTTGTCGCGCAAGTCCATGAGCACATGGGCGACGACGCCCAGCAGCGCTTTCGCGAGCACGAAGCCCAACTGGCACATATGTTCCGCCTCAATACCATGGGGGAGCTGGCCACCGGCATTGCCCACGAGTTGAACCAGCCCCTGACCGCCATTCTGAGCTACAGCCAGGCCTCGCTGCGCCTGCTGCATCAGGACGAGCCCGATCTGGAACGCACCAGCGAGGCTTTGCAGGAAACCGCCGCGCAGGCCCGCCGCGCCGGGCAAATCCTGCGGCAGCTGCGCGCCTTTGTGAGCAAGCGCCAGGCCGAACTGGGCCCGGTGGCCGTCAATCAAACCATCATCAATACCCTGACCCTGCTGGCCGGCCCACTGCAGGAGGCCAACATCCAGGTGAGCCTGTATACCGAGCCCTGCCCTACTGTACTGGCAGACGCCATCCAGTTGGAGCAGGTGCTGGTGAATCTGGTGCGTAACGCCATCGAGGCCATGCAGGCCAGCCCGGCAGGGATGCGTTTGCTGCGCCTGGGTAGCCGCCATCAGGACGGTCAGGTCTGGGTAGAGGTGCAGGACAGCGGCCCCGGCTTTTCCCCGGCAGTACAAAGACGCCTGTTTACCCGTTTTTTCAGCACCCGGAACGAGGGCATGGGCCTCGGCCTGAACATCAGCCAGACCATTATTGAGGCAGCCGGCGGCAGCATGGAGGCCATGTGTGCCGAGGGTGGTGGCGCCCTCTTCCGCTTCAGCCTGCCGGCGCAGGACGCCCGCCCGGATCATGCAAGCGTTGCAGGAGAGCCGCGCCATGTCGCTCAGCCTGTTTGAGCCAACGGTATTCCTGATCGACGACGATGCCGCCGTGCGTGGCTCGCTCAGCCTGCTGTTGTCCACCTTTGGCATGCCGGTCCAGGCCTGCGAGTCCGCCGAGGAATTCCTGCAGCAGTGGAATCCGGAGGCGGTGGGCTGCCTGGTGCTGGACATTCATATGCCAGGCCTGTCGGGCTTCAACGTGCAGGAGATGATGAACGTCCGGAATATTCCCATTCCCATCATTTTCATCACAGGCCATGGCGACCTCGACGCCTGTCGCCGCGCATTCCAGGGCGGCGCCGTGGACTTTCTCACCAAACCGGTGGATGAGGCCGCGCTCATGGCCGGCATCCGCAAGGCCATCCAGCTGGATGTCAGCCGGCGCCTCTCGGGCAACCAGGCCCGGCGTATCCGCGAACGCATGGAGAGTCTGAGTGATCGTGAGCGCGAAGTGCTCAAGCACATCGTCGACGGCCAGCCCAACAAGTTCATCGCCCAGCGGATCGGGCTTTCCGTCCGCACCGTGGAGTCACACCGGGCACGCCTCCTGGCCAAGCTCGAAGCCGACTCGCTGGCAGCATTGATACGGGTGGTGGTGGCGGCGGAGTCTGTTTAGCGCTGTCTCAAACTCAGACCGCCGCACCCAACTTCCGCCTCGAAAACAATACGCCAAGGCTTGTCAGTGCCGCCAGCAATGACAGCAGCGCAACAGCTCCGGTATGACCCAGCAATAGAGCTACTCCGGCATTTTGCCGGCTGGCATTGGCAGGAATCAGGGCGGGCGGCAGGATGTAGCGAACCGTGGCACTATCAAGCTGCTCCTTCAGCAGAACCGGGTCCGGAAAGGGAATGGCCGGGAATGCCACCTTCAGCACATAGTCATCATTGCCGGTATCCAGGTAGGCTCGCACATTGCCCAGCTCAACCTGCTCCACACCCCGGCTGTGTCCCGCAAAATGTACCAGCCTGGGCGCCAGGGCCAGGCCGAAACCCAGCACCAGCAGCAACCACAGCTGCTCATACGGCATATAGGGCGGCTGCACGGTCTCGCCGGGCGGCACGGCGCGGGCCGCGCCCTGCTTGTTGATGAACACGCAAGCAAGGTTCAGGGGCAGGCCAACGACAAAGACATCCATGTAGCGCGACGCCAGCATGTCGGCGCCCGAGCGGCCAAAACCCAGCACAGCCACCTGCCCCAGTACCCACAGCCCGATGCCGAACACAAACCAGGCGTGATCTTCCACCGGCGCTCCGGCACGCAGCAGACGTAACGAAAACAGGAAAAATGGCAGGTAAATGAGCAGGGCAAAACCAGGCAGGGCCGGCCAGGACAGTGCGGTCAGGCAGGCCATGAAAAAATCACCGACCGAAGCCACCCTCGCCCCGGCATCTCCCGGCACCACAGGCATGATGGCGACGATCCACAGGGCAAAAGCCAGCACGCCAACACCCAGCAGGAGATCAGGCAGGCCGCGTCCCCCGCCCTTGGCCGCACGTACCAGCAACACCAGCACGCCGGCAAGCAGCGATATGGGGCCGGAGGCCAGCGAAAGCGCCGCCAGCACGGCGGCCACTATGCCCCCCCACCAGGGCAGGCCAAGCGGCCGGCTCAGGCAGAGTGCCCATATAAAGCAAAAACTGAACAGCAGCTCAAAATAAAACTGGCTCTGGAAACCCCACAGCGTGTTTTCAATCCCGAAGGGGATGGCAAATATGACCGCCGAAAAAACCAGGACGATCACCCGGTAGGGCCGGGGGCAGGCCTGCACCAGGCCGAGCAGGAGTATGGTCAGCGCCAGCACATGCAGGAAGGCATTGACGACAATCTCCAGCAGGGGGCTCCAGACATTGCCATTGATGACCAGCAGCAACAGGTCCAGCAGGCGTGTGGTTAGAATGCGGTGCTCGTTGAACGGCGCCACCAGTTGGGACCAGCCCAGCTGTTTGGTCATGAACGGGCGCAAGAGCGTTTGCGCCTCGCCGTTCCATTGGTCGCCGAAGGGAATGGGCGAGGCATACGTGGCTATCAGGTAGAGTTTGACCGCCAATACGAAAAACGCGAATGCCAGCAAAGGCAGCAAGCCGCTGGCGTCGCCCTGCCCGGAATCCTTGCCAACGGAACCATGTTTACCGGACATCACAAGCACCTTGCACTCGGGTCTTCCTGAAAAAAGGGGCCTACTGAAAACAGCCATTACGGACACAACGCAGTTTCAATTCCCCTGCAGGGCCGCCGCATGATTCTGCGCATCGGCCGCACCGGCGGCATTGCCCTCGTGCTGTTCAGCCACCGCCAGACTGCTCCAGATGGCAGCGGCCTGCACCGTAGTGGCGGCAAAGCCCAGGGCCTTGCGCAGCAACTGCTCGGCTTCAGCGGGGCGCTGCTGGCGCAAGCGCACATCGGCCAGGCGCTGGTAGACAGTGGCAGACTGGGGCGCCATACGCTGGGCGCGCTCCAGAGTGATGGCGGCGCCGTCGAGATCGCCGGCCTGCACCTGACTCTGGGCAGTGGCCAAGGTAGCCTGCAGGGCCGGGACGTGGCTGCCATCGGCCAGCTGACGACTGGGCTGGGCCACGCTGGGCGGTGCCGGCTGCGGCGGAGGCAAGGGTGAGTTGGACATGGGTGGCGGCGGTGGCGGACTGTTCACGGGCGCTGGCGCTGCAGGCTGTACGCTGCCTTCGACCACTACCGGGGGGGGCGGCCGCACATGGGTATGGTGGTGTGGCACCGGCGGTGGTGGAGCCGTGGTACAGGCCGCGAGCCCCAGGCTCAGGGCCATGAGCGGATAAAGTACTTTGTTCTGCATGTGGAACATCTTCCTGACCCCGAAAATCCTGCGCAAGCATAGCCTGAAAGCATCAGGCCAGGCAGTGTTGCGAATGTAAGAGCCTGTTCACGATCTTTATCGCCCTGCGCTTCTCCCTCAGGCAAGGCCATGCGGCGTTGCAAGCCTCGCCTGACCTGAAGGGGAAACGCCACCCACCCGCTCAGGGATGCGGCGGGGGCGGCGCCATGGGGCTGACCGGCACAGGCGGCTTGCTGCCAAACAGGCTCATCACCTTGCCCAGGACATTGTCAACCACGCCCGGCACACCACCGCTGGCGCAGGCGGTGCTCTGGGTGGGAATGGTGTCGGTGCGGAACGGCACGTAGATGGAGCCCGGACAATTCTGCGCGCTGAGCTGGCCTGTCGCCTGGTCGGCCCACTGCCACTGCACGTTCTGCGGCTGCACCGGGGTCAGCGAGGTCGGGTGCAGGCTGCCCATCAGGTCGGTCCAGATCGGCAAGGCGCCCAGCGCTCCAGTTAGGCCGACCGGGCGGTTGTCGTCATGACCCACCCAGACCACGGCAAGATAGTTGCCGGTAAAGCCGGAGAACCAGGCATCGCGCAGGTCGTTGGTGGTGCCGGTCTTGCCGGCCATGACGAGGTCGGCCGGCAGCTTCTTGTAGGCCTCGGCGCCAGTTCCCTCGCGCATGACCTGCTGCATGGCGTAGTTCAGCAGGTAGATCGAGGTGGGGTCATACACCTGCTTGACCGCCAGCCCGTAGCGGGTCAACGGCTTGCCGGTGGCATCCACCACTTCGCGAATGGCGCGTGCGGGGGTCTGGAAGCCGTTGGCGGCGATGGTCTGGTACATATTGAGCACATCGAGCGGCGCCAGATTCTCGGCCCCCAACAGCAGCGAGGGGTAGTCCGGCAGGGGCTGCTGGATGCCCAGCTTTTGCAGGGTGCCGATGACCGCCGGCACGCCGATGGCGAGCCCCATACGCACCGTGGCCTGGTTATAGGAATGCGCCAGCGCATCGTAAAGCGGAATGGTGCCGTGGCTCTCGTTGTCGTAGTTGGAAGGCTGCCAGAGATGGCCATTGGGCTCCTGCAACTGCACCGGGCTGTCGTCCAGCGGGGTCACCACGGTGTATTTGCCGGAGTCCAGCGCGGTCAGGTAGACCGCCGGCTTGAACAGCGAGCCCACCTGCCGCTGCGCATCCAGCGCCCGGTTGTAGCCGGTAAAGCCGCCAGCGCCGCCGATGGCGGCCAGCAGCTCGCCGTTTTCAGGATTGGACACCAGCACCGCGCCCTGCACATCGGCCATACGCTTGCCGTAGTTCTTTTGCAGGCGCTGGATATTGCTGGTAAAGGCGGTGTCGGCGGCATTCTGCACGCGCGGGTCCAGCGTGGTGAAAATGCGCAGGCCCTCGGAGTTGAGGTCTTCTTCCTTGTACTCCTTGTGCAACTGGCGGCGTACAAGATCAATAAACGCCGGGTAGACCGTGCCGCCGGCAGTGGGATTGGTGATGACGCCCAGCGGCTTGCGCTTGGTGGCTTCGTCCATGGCCAGGGTGATCTTGCCCTCGTTATAGAGGTTGTCGATCACCACATTGCGCCGATTCAGCGCCGCCGCCGGGCTGTGGCGCGGGTTGTAGTAGGACGGCCCCTTCACCAGCCCCACCAGCAGGGCCACCTGCGGCAGATCCAGCTCGGAAATGGGCTGGCCAAAATAGAACTGGGCGGCCAGGCCAAAGCCGTTGACCGAGTGCTCGCCGTTCTGGCCGAGGTTCACCTCGTTGAGATAGCACTCCAGGATTTCGTTCTTGCTGTAATGCGACTCCAGCATCAGGGCCATGACGGCTTCGTTGAGCTTGCGCTTGAGCGAGCGCTCATCGCTCAGGTAGAAGTTCTTCACCAGTTGCTGGGTCAGGGTGCTGCCGCCCTGCTTCAGTTCGCCGTGGGTAACATTGACCCACATGGCGCGGGCGATGCCCTTGAAGGACACGCCGTGGTGGTTGTAGAAGTCACGGTCTTCGGTGGCCAGCAGGGTGTCGATCAGGTAGGGCGGCGCATCCTTCAGCTGCATCAGTACCCGGTCTTCGTTCTGCTTGGGGTAGATGCCGCCGATGATGAGCGGCTCCAGCCGCACCACGCCCTTGCCGCTCTGTATGGTGCTGGCGACATCGGCCAGTTGGTCGCCACTGAACTGCAGGCGCAGCACCTGGGATTTCTCGGCGCCGTCGCTGAAATCAAAGCCGCGCGTGTGCACGAACAGCTGGCTGCCCTTGACCTGGAAGGTGCCGGGGCTCTGGGTGCCGGCCACGGGCCGGTAGTGCAGGATGGACAGCTCGTCGAGCACATCCTTTTCCGAGAGGGCGGCGCCGCTGTACAGCTCCAGGGGGCGCGCATAGACCTTGGCGGGAATCGCCCAGCGCTTGCCTTCGAATTTTTCCCGCACTTCCTTGTCGAGGTCGAGGGCGTAAAAACCGAGGGCGACGCCGGACACGGCCAGCAGCACCAGAGTGACCAGGACCACGGTCAGGGCACGACCACCCTGACGTAAGCGGGAATTAGGCATCAAATACCAGATTGCTTGGGGAGAGGCCGGCGATTTTACCGGCTGGGACGGGTCATAGCGAGTTTGCCACGGGCTGCGGGAGCCTTATAATCCGCCAATTCTGCTCAGGATTACAAAAATGCATAAAATTTATGATGTTTATGGCGTCGGCAACGCGCTGGTTGACCTCGAATACCGCGTGACCGAAGACTTCCTGGCAGAACACGGCATCAACAAGGGCATGATGACCCTGGTGGAACAAGACGCCCAGCAACACCTGATGCAGGCCCTGGAAGCGCGCTACGGCAAGCCACATCAGGCCAGTGGTGGCTCTGCCACCAACAGTGTGACCGCGCTGGCCAATTTTGGCGGTCGTGCCTTCTACTCCTGCAAAGTGGCCAGCGACGCCACCGGCGACTTCTACATGCATGACCTGCATGCCTCGGGCGTGTTCAGCAATCTTGGCCATGTGCGGCCGACCGGTATCTCCGGCACCTGCGTGGTCATGCTGACGCCCGATGCCGAGCGCACCATGCACACCTTCCTCGGTATCACCAGCGATGTGTCGGAGCAGGAACTGGTGCCCGAGGCCCTGCGGGCATCAAGCTGGCTGTATATTGAAGGCTATCTTTGCACCTCGCCCTCGGCCCGTGCTGCCGTGCTCGAAGCCCGCCGTATCGCCCGTGAAGCCGGGGTCAAGATCGCCATGACCTTCTCTGACCCGGCCATGGTGCAGTTCTTCAAGAACGAGATTGATGTGCTGCTCGACGATGGCGTTGACCTGCTGTTCTGCAACGAGCAGGAAGCCAGGACCTGGGCCGGTGTGGACAGCGTGGAGGCCGCACTCGCCGCGCTCAAGCCGAAGGCACGCAATATCGTCATCACCCTCGGCAAGGACGGCGCCCTGGTCTGGGACGGCGAGACCAGCACGCAGGTGCCCGTGTGGCCGGTGAGGCTGGTAGACACGCTCGGTGCGGGCGACATGTTTGCCGGCGCCTGCCTCTATGGCATCAGCCAGGGCTGGCCGCTGGCCAGAGCCGCCCGCCTCGGCGCCCGTGCTGCTGGCGCGGTGGTATCCCGCCTGGGGCCGCGCCTGCCGCCGGAGGAGCACAAGCCACTGCTGGCTGATATCGGCTAAGCACTGCTCACCCGCCAGAATCGCCATCAGGCCGATTCTGGCGGTCTGAAGTACGAATTTGCCCTAGCCTCTTTAACGTTTGGCGTTTATATTCGCGCGCTTGTTTTTGCTGTATCCAGAACAGGTAGGGGTGGCTCTGCATGCTGAAGCTGGCCAGGCTGGACGAAATTCCCGAAGACGACGCCCGTGGCTTTGAATCGCCGCAGGGCGAAGTCATTGTGGCGCGGCGTGATGGTCAGGTTTACGCCTATCGCAATTCCTGCCCGCACCTGGGGATAGAGCTAAACTTTCAGCCAGACGTCTTCATGGACCTCGACCATGACTATCTGGAGTGCGTCAACCACGGCGCGCTGTTCCGCGTTGAAGACGGTCACTGCGTGTGGGGGCCCTGTGCCGGCCAGGCGCTGGAGGCCGTGGCGATCCAGATCAGGGACGGCGCGGTGTGGCTGAGCGCAGCAGACGCATGAAGGTTTGCAGAGCTGAAACCTTCCTGTTATAGATTGACGATTGACCAGGGCATCAAGAGCCGGTTTACTCCCTAGGCCTCAAGGTGTAGCGTAAACCAGCTCAGGCCGCTAAACGGAAACAAGCCCCAAGGGGACCAATATGACTGCTTCCACAGCTGAAAAAGCCAAATCCAAGAAAGCCGCTGCGGCGAGCAACAACCTCATTCACGGCCAGGAGCCCTACAAGGAAACCAAGGGCGAAGAATACATGGGGCCGGCGCAGCGGGAGCATTTCCGCAACATCCTTGGCGCCTGGAAGCATGAGCTGATGGAGGAAGTCGACCGCACCGTGCACCACATGCAGGACGAGTCGGCCAACCTGCCCGACCCCAACGACCGCGCCACCCAGGAAGAAGAGTTTTCCCTGGAACTGCGCGCCCGCGACCGCGAGCGCAAGCTGATCAAGAAGATCGACCAGACCCTGGAGCGCATCGAAAAGGACGACTACGGCTACTGCGACGACTGCGGTGTCGAAATCGGCATCCGCCGCCTCGAAGCCCGCCCCACCGCCACCCTCTGCATCGACTGCAAGAGCCTGGCGGAAATCAAGGAAAAGCAGTTGCTGGGCTAAATCTTTTAGTCCCCTCTCCCTTCGGGAGAGGGCTAAGGAGCGGGGAACCTGGCACTGACCTGTCTATTTCACCATAAATCTTCTTTTGCCTTGTTTTGCGCGCTGCCACTTGGCGGCGCGTTGCGTTTGGGCAGCCCGCCATGACCCCTCCCCATATCGGCCGCTTCGCCCCCACCCCCACAGGCCCCTTGCACTTCGGCTCCCTGCTCGCCGCCGTCGCCAGCTATTGCGACGCCCGCCACGCCGGCGGCAAGTGGCTGCTACGCATGGAGGACATAGACCCGCCCCGCGAAATGCCCGGCGCCGCCAGCACCATCCTGCACCAGCTGGAATGCTACGGCCTGCTGTGGGACGGCCCCGTGCTCTATCAAAGCCAGCGCAGCGAAGCCTATCTGGCCGCTATCGAGCAACTACACCAGCAAGGCCTGCTGTTCTGGTGTCGCTGCTCACGCAGCGCCCTCGCCGGCCATGCCATCTACCCCGGCACCTGCCGCGCCCACACAAAGCCCGAGCCTGATGCCGCCATTCGCCTGCGGGTCGCCCCCGGTGTCGTTCGTTTCACAGATCGAGTCTTTGGCGAGCAGCAGGAAGACATGGCGAACACGGTCGGCGATTTCGTCATCCGCCGCCGTGACGGCCTCTTTGCCTACCAACTCGCCGTGGTGGTGGACGACGCCATGCAGGGCGTAACCCACGTCGTGCGCGGCGCCGACCTGCTCGACAACACGGCTCGACAGATTTATCTGCAAGGGCTGCTGGGTTATTTCACGCCGGCTTACGCCCATATTCCATTGGCGGTGAATGCCGCTGGAGAGAAGCTCTCCAAGCAGAACTTTGCTACGGCACTACCGGAAGACCGGCCGGAAATATTAATGTGGCAGGCGCTGAGTACGCTTGGTCAGGAGCCGCTCGCGGAGCTACAGCTAGCGTCTGCACACGAACAACTGGCGTGGGCAACGGCGAACTGGAAGTTGGCTAGTATCCCGCGCCGGATGCTGCTGGACTCGGATGGTCGTTTCTGCGATATAGGTAGAGGTTAAAACAGGTGCGGGGCTGGCCGAGTGGTTCCCGGCACCGCAGACAAACCACACGCCAAATACCACTTAGACAAAAGACAAGACCTCATTTTGCCATCCGTTTTATTCACCAAGTGATGCTTATAGATTCTGGACTATATTTATGCTTATAAGAGTCGGATATTTTATAAAAGTCACGGTGATTATATTATTTATGACTTTTGTTGCTGCACAGTTTTTTGTGCTCACGTCCCAAAACATGTCAACGAGCGCGAATATAAATAATGACTCTTTTCGAGAGAAATCTGATCAATCTAAAGCCCCTGTTTTAAGTAAACAGGACAAATCATGTCCCATATGTTCTGACATGGTTATTGTTCCTGGCGGGAAATTTTGGACGGGGGCCACAGGGCTTCAGCTTGAGCGTGCCGGGATTAGCGGGATTGTTCGGCTTATGGACGAAGAGCCTCTGCACGAGGCTTCTGTTCGATCCTTTGCCATATCACGATATGATGTAACCAGAAAGGAGTTTGCAGCCTTTGCTCGTGCAACCGGATTTCGTGAAACTGGTTGCAGTACACATGCAAGAGGTCTTTTAGGCGACACGTGGAATATTATTAACCCGGCAACTGACAATATCTGCTAAGCCGCATAAGCAATGTATTCGTTCTCAAAGTATTTTCTGACGCGCGCTGGTTTCCTCTGCAGCATGCGCATGTGTTCCGATGTTTTCTTC